>Ga0310838_1000353_pt1 | contig 44817 bp, 39 predicted proteins | sample SM_ome_6_FD_202241 | JGI IMG/M metagenome (GOLD analysis project Ga0310838, IMG submission 202241) | Sorghum-adapted microbial communities enriched on stacked mutant (SM) sorghum from Joint BioEnergy Institute, Emeryville, California... ...
TTTTTTGTAGAAAAGCTCTCGTTCCCGCACTGAAACGAAAGCCTTGCTTCTCTTAATTATTATAAAAGTCCTCTGTATAAAATGGCTGCGATTCATCATTAAACGCCACGCCAATCCCTAAGTACCTGAATTCTTTTCGCAGGATGTTTTCTCTATGGCCCAAGGAATTCATTAAGCCTTCGTGGGCGAAGATGCTGCTGAACTGGCCGTAGGCAATATTTTCACCGGCCACTGTAAAAGCAATACCGTCACGCTTCATCCGATCAAACGGCGATTGGTTTTGTAAATTCTCATGACTAAAATAGTGATGCTGAGCCATATCCACGCTATGCTTTCGAGCGGTTTTCGCCACGCGCTCATCCCATTTTAAAACAGGGAGTCCGTGATTGACGCGCGAAGCATTGGTTAAGTCAAACAACTGATATTCGAACCCTTTTTCAAGGGCTGCGCTAGGTTTGGCATAAAAAGTGGGGTTGTTTTCTTCCAATTGATCATCGATGACCTGAAGGGCTGTGACCTTATTGCCATCATGGACATCATAAAAAACCGTGATGACACTCTCGCCGTGGCGAAACACGTCGTATTCCCCTTTGCTGTTGATTTGATAACGAACGAAACCCTTTCTGATATAGGTTTCAGGCGTCCCCAGCTTCTCTTTGACCAATGCCTTCGGACTGCCCCATTTTATCCCGATCGAAGAGCTGATTAAATTTTGATTCGTGAACATCCCGCTGACTTTGTTATTTTTATCGTAAGCGATCATGAAAAAATTATGGTAGTGATCATGATACGTCTCCCAGTTAACGCCGTATTCGCTCATGGAAATCCGTTTTGGTTTTCCTATTATCCGCTCAACTTCGGCTTTTGACTCGCCTAACTCTATATTATAAATGGAAAACAATTGATCGTGAGGCGCTTTTAAATCAGGCGCTTTATAATTTTTATTGTCTTCCTGATTAGGTTGGTTTGAAAGATCGCTCGAAAAATTTTTGGCTTGTTCCTTTACCAAATCGACGGTGGAACGAAGGTCATCCAAGACAGATGGCAGCGACTCTTGAACCGCCCCGATCCATAACGGCTTCGAAGCAAAAACGAAAAACACGATCACGGAAAAATAGAAAAGCCGCCTCATTTGGCCACCTCCCATCCCCATCCATGAAGTGGAAACAGACCAAGAATATGTCGCCAGGTTAGATAAAAGAGCAAGATCACTGCCCAAAAAGTTTTAATATGGATGTCAGGGAAAGCCAACGGCTAGCACAGCCCTCTAGAACAATTCAAAAAAACTTTCCTGACCAATGTGACGGACATACTCCTTGACAAGTCTGCGCAAATCCTCTGATTCATCTATTTCCATCCAATCATCAATGGCCCCCAAAAAGCAGAACCGCTCGACGGAAAAAGTCCGATTCTCTTTATCCACTAATCGGAAGCGCATGACCGTTTCATAATTTTTATATCTGTCAAGGCCCATACGAAAAGGTAAGATCTCTTTTATGAAAGACAGATCATTTTCCACTGTGTAAATGGAAACCACGTCTTTTTTTATCTCCAACTTAAAATCCTTGATGGGACAATATTTTTTCATACCTTCCTCGATGATCTTAATTTCCTCATCATGGATCAGTTTCTTTAAAGGCTTTCGCAAATATACTTTACCATTTGGTGATTCGTAGATTTCATATCCACTTGGCATCTCATCGACAAGACTGCCGCTGTCCTTTTTTGAAAAGTGATATGTGGTATTGCCTTTTTTCGTTTTCCTGCTATGCAGATAATAAAGATCTCCTCGGAAATTTTTATAAACGATGGCCATGATGATACCCCTTCTGGCGATTAGCCTTAGATTTTCTACTATTATAACGAAAACTATTGCATCGCAACAACCAGAGGATGTTAGGCGACACTTTTATAAGAAAAAACCAGGCATACGCCTGTTTTTATTCGCAGTTAAACTGGGGTTTTTCGGCCGTTTGCGAGATTTTTGGTCGCAGATTTTTAAAAGTTCTCCTCTTTCATATCAAAAAGTATTTCCCGGGGAAGAGTCTTTAATAATATCTCCGCAATTAGTCTGCATTTCTTGCTAAAAGAGCTCAAGCCCATCGAATATTTACGCCTTTCATTTTTTATACGAATTGTCATTTAACCCATTAAACATTTTTTAAATGAGCCTTTTCCTATGGATGTTATTCAGACGTGACAAAATGATTCTTACGGAACACCCAACAATACTTTGTTGGAAAATTTCACATGTATAGGAACTTTATGATAATATATTTTATAGAATATTTATTTTATTAATAGATATGGGAAAATCATTGGAGGATGTTTAAGAATAATCAATCAAACGCATGTTTTGCGGCAGGTTGCATGATTTTACTTATAAGCTCGCCTTTAGCCCGCATTGTTGTTAATCATTTATACCAAGGAACGAATTTGACCACGGAATATATCCCAATATTAACTGGGTTTATTCATTCGTTCATGCTCATTGGTGTTTTGACTTTTAGCATAGGATTAGTGATCTTAGCAAAAAATAAACTATGATAAAAATAAACGTAAGCTTTGGGTTAATTACATCTATTTCAATGTATGAAATAGCCCGTTATAATGTTTCATTAACATTTATGAGAAGGGATAGATATGAAAGGAAAGATATTTTTTCCATCATTTTTACTCTTATTGTTGATCATCATAGGTTTTCTAATGTATAATGAGACAACTTTTTTTGATAGTCTTAAACTCGATCATCAGCTCAATCAAATTATTGAGAAAAAAGACATGGAGAAAATGAAAGAAATTTCTCTAAATGACAGGACATATCAATTTTTAGGGAACTTACCTAAAAATGCTCATTGTAGTCGTACATCGGGTGTACAAGCAAATAATGGCCAACTAGAATACTTTGTGACGGATATAAAAGATCAAAAATTTGATGTCTTACTAAAAGAATCATTTTCTAAGTTTTTAATACTACCTATTCGCCATGTAAAAATTGACAGTATTAGCATTCAGAATTAACCATCACCAAGTATCCCAAAAAAATATTTCTATAAAGATATATCTTACTAGTGAGGTTTCCGCATCGATCCATCGCAATAAGGATACTTACTTGGCTTTTACGAATCTACAAGGAAAACGGCAAAAGAGATGAAAAATTATAAATGTTTTGAATATCAATCATATATTATATCCCCTAGTTCATCCCATTTATTTGTTAACCCGTGGTTACCTCCCTTTATTAGTTTAAAAATCACATACTGTTTATTCGCTTTCATTTTTGTATAAAGAAATTGAGTCGCTTGCCAAGGAACGGTATGATCCGAAGTACCATGAATTAAAAGGGTTGGTGCTTTGATTTTCTCATATGGAATCGATTGTCTTTTAAATGTTTCGTTATTGGGGTCAAACTGACCGTATGCTTTTATACTAGAATAATAGAAACTAAACCAATTAACATTGTACTTATTTTCTTGTTCCCAAGTGTTAAACAAGTTCCACCCAACAAATGGGCTAATGGCGATTACTGATTTTACGTGTTCCCTTTCGGCAACCACTCTCATGCAAACGGCTCCCCCCATCGACCAACCTTCTAAGTAAAGAAAGTCCTGGACGTGGCGTGTCTCCTTTTTACTATTAAAGTAATTCATAACGGCTTTTATGGCGTTTTCTGTATCCCTTGTATTTTCATAAATGCCTTCAACCTTACCATCACTATTACCATAACCTCGATATAAGGGGGCGATGGTGACTAAATTATTATAAGCACCATTAAGTAATGATGAATCAAACTTAACTAGCCCACCTTCTCCAGACATTTGTTTAAGATGGCTCACTTCCGTTGGAATAGTCCAACCGCCATGACAAACAACGGATAAAGAAAAGGTCCCTGGCCCCTTAGGCGTTGCCACATAAGCCTCAACCTTAAGTCCATCACTCCAATACATCATTCTGTAGGCGTCGATGGAGGAAGTACCCGCAGGCGGTTTTATTTTTTTCATCGAGATCACGGTGCCATCCTTTTTTGGTCTTTCAGTGTGGATGCTTTGTGGCGGTTCCTTTTTAGCTTTTCCGACCTGTTGCTTGGTTGTACATCCTGAACAAATCAAAGCCATCAATGTAAGTCCTATAAGGATTCGAATGAAGACGTTCCTCAAAGGTGATCACCTCTGATTCTCCAATTTTCAAAAAATGACTTCTACTTTTATATTAACATAAAATACCAAAATAGTAAGAAAAATTTAGACATCCTTTTCTCTCCTTTTCAAATCAGAAAGCCATGACCAGTTAAACCCTGTAATCGCCGTATATTATATCCTTTTGTCTCTCAAGAACTTTCTTTAGATTTTCTATTTCTAGTCCCTATATCGCTCATGCTTTTCCCACAACATGGAGAAAGTATCCTCCCTGCACCCCTAACACCACAAAATATAGATATTTGATTCACGTCAGATGGAATATTATAATAAAAGCAGATGTAAGATAAAAAGAGCATCGATGATGGCACACCGATGCTCGGTACAGCTAACTCCGCAAGAAGCGCGGCGGCTGTATGGCAAAAGTAACCCTTCACCTACTTAGCCGGCAGGGAGGGTTACTTTTTTCTTATAATAATGACAATCAAAGTAGCGAACGCGATCATCAACGTTAACGATTCAAAGACTGTCATCGGCAACACCCCCTTTCTCGTTGTGACATTGCACAAACAAGAAACGGTTATCGGGTGCCGCCGCCCTCCCTGCGTATGTAACTGTACGACTATTATTCTAACATAATTTTTATCGTTATAGAATGTATGTTCCCTCTTTATTTTCCTTCCCGCATATTTAAGTCTTTCTGAGAAACAGCTAAAAAGGGAATTTTGCCCGTATCAATGATATTCTATAGATAAAAAAAGAGGGGGCAACAGTACTATCCTTGCCGCACCCTCTTAATCTCGCTAAGGATTTTATTACCAAACACAACTTTACCTCTCATTTAAAGTCCCACCCTTTTTGAAAAAATAATTTTTCCTATTTAATTTTAATTAAAAAAGAGAAAACAAAGGAATGCATTAAGTGAGATTCGGTGTTTGCCGTTACCGCTGTAAAAATCTTAGCCCGGTTCTTTTAGAAGTGTGCCGGATAACTAGCCACGGCAGTTGTTACAATCGGCAATAGAGACAAACGGATCTACACTAACGCATTCCTTTGTACCTAAGAACCTTTTGGTCAATCCTGTTTTAATACTTTATCTCGAACTGGAACGGATGAAACTCCAGGTCATAATTCTCCGAAGACACTTCCATGTTCAATTTTAAGGTGCCGGAGGTTTGGTCCAGTTTCGGGTAAACAAGCATGCCTTGCGTCTTGACCCCCGGGAGAATTTCCGACTGGTTTTCCGGATAGTTGAGCGTATCATCTTTTATATCATATTGTTTATTTCCAGCTACGAGTTTGGCATTAAAATCATAGAACTCCACTTTATCCTTCGTCGTGTTGTTAATTTCATAGTAAATGCGCGTTTCGTTTTCCGCGATTTCAAGCTTCGTCAGTTTCATTTTATAGCCGTGCTGATCCTGTTCTTTATTGATGTCGACTGTTTTCAAGGCCGGTGCAAAGGCTGTCACATAGTCGCTTTTTTCTATTTTATCGGCAACAATGACGGGTGCCTCAATTTTGCCACCAAAGGCATTTTCACCGGAGAAGGAGTCTTTGACTTTACCGACCACATGAATGACATCGTCCACTTTGACATCTAGATTCGGATCGTCAATCCCGATAATCACATTCCCTTCCCCGTTTTCCGGCTTGGTGAAAGCCTGAAGATATGTCCCCTTATCATCTTTTTCAGGATCTACAAAAACTTGTGCATAGAAATCCACTTTCGCTCCTTTATATTTCTTAGGATTCGAAAGCATTTTTTCAAACTCTTCCTTCGTCAACATTTTCGCCGGTTTTGCGGATGCGGCCTTCTTATTTTCTTTTGACCCTGTCGCATCGGTTTTGGTGTCTGAACAACCTGCCAAAACCCCCAGCAATAACAACACAGCCATTCCCATCATGATGAACTTTTCCAAAAGTGATCCCCCCTGATTAAGAACTACATTCAGTATATAAAAAAGGGTATCCCGAAAATGGGATACCTCGTTAAAAGCCAATGCGTTTTTGAAAAGTCGTTATTGAAACAAAAAAGTTAGAAAAATCAATCTTATGTTATGATAATTAATAAATATCAATAAATTATTGTGTGAAATGTTATAACATGCTATTCAAAATTTTGGGGAGAGCTTCATGATCAACTTCCTGAATTATCCCTTTAAATTGATCTTCAAAATGAAACCATCTATCCTTTGAAATTCAGAATGATGGGAGTGGCCGATGTGGGCGATATTAAATTGTTTCATATACATAATAATACAGTGACTGAATTGACCGGAAAATCCATGACGATTGAGAAATCTTTACAAACATTAATGGAGCGTCATTTAGAGGTATTCCTCGGCGTAAAATTTCTCGCATCAGAATACTCAACGGGTAAATCTCACAGTGGGCGTATTGATACACTCGGCATTGATGAAAACTATTGTCCTGTTATCATTGAATACAAACGGTCTTTAAACGAAAATGTGATTAACCAAGGGCTTTTTTACCTCGATTGGTTGTTAGATCATCGAGCCGAATTTAAATTGCTAGTCATGGAAAAATACGGAATGGAGATGGCCAACCAAATCGATTGGAGCACACCACGTTTATTATGTATTGCTGGTGGATTTACAAGATATGATGAGCATGCCGTGCAACAGATTAACAGAAACATTGAATTATATCAATATAAATATTACGATAATGAATTCCTATTACTCGATTTGGTTAACGCCACGACAGGGCAAGTGACTGATTCTAAAGAAAACCATAACCAAACGATTAGAAATAACACTGTTTCCGATTATTTAACAAAAGCATCGACATCATTAACGGATCTATTTGAAAACCTCAAATCATTCATTACGGCACTCGGAGATGATGTCCAAGTAAAACAACTAAAACATTATATAGCATTTAAACGCATTAAAAACTTTGCATGTGTGGAAGTACATCCCCATTCCGAAAAATTGCTGGTTTATGTAAAAGTTAACCCAGAGACCGTCGAACTTGAGCAAGGCTTTTCTAGAGATGTCCGTAATATCGGCCATTACGGCACTGGGGATTTGGAGATTACAATCAAAAATCAAACAGATCTGGATAAGGCAAAGAAATTAATAGAGACGAGTTATGAATTAAACTAAAACGTGCTACTACTGTATTGTTTGGAGTGGCAAAACTTTAAGACTCTATCAATTGTCAGATCGGATCCTAAACACGCGCAGGTATGGAGTGTGAATCAGGATATTGACATGTATAGCTGGATCCCTCCATTTTAAAGAAAGCTCATCTGATTGGCTGTTTACATGCAGCTGTAGAGTGCGAAAAAGTGGATCATCTCCTTTTTCTCTTTTGATAGAAAAATAGAATAAACACGAAGATAATCCACGCTGTCATTAGATAGTGAATATTTTGTTAACCAAGTTCATATGTGGGTACCAAAAGGATATACCGATAAATAGCAGGAATAATCCTGGGGCAAAATGAAGGGCCCATTTCGAAGGAGATAGTTCAATGAACAAGAATTGGATCAGCATCTTTATATGGTCGATTCTATTGGCACTCTTTTTAGTGACCATTTTCTTCGGCGGGCTGATGTTATATGCGCTGTTTACGTACCATTCTTATGACATCGGCGGGGTGTACAGCATCACCGTTCATAAAAAGCACCCGTCGTTTGATCTGACCGTCAGCAGCGGATTCTTGTGCGTTTTTCTGATCACGGTCCTTTTCTTCATTTTAGTTTTCAGTCTCGCTCAGCTCCTGCGTACCCGCCGTAACAACAGCTAAGAGGACAGTTGAACGATGCATATCTGTGCGCGTTTGGAATGAGGGGGACCGGCTTAGACGAACCGGCGGTTTGCCCTTCACTCGGCACAAGAGAGTGCTAATCCCATGACGGCGGCCAAAACCGTTTCTTGTCAGGTTCTCATTACCCACGTTTTTTTGTCTTGCGGCGTCTTATACATGCCACAAGGCCACCGGCGTTATCCCGATTCCGGCCAATGGCGGCACGCCTTTATTTCCGGCGAACGGTTGGCGCTCAGCGCTCCCGTTCATAACATTCACCTTTCGGCACCACATCGATGCCGGGCGCACATAAAGATGAAACCTGATCGGATCCTTGATCCAGTTTCGTTTTTTTATTTCTTTGACAACTGCAAGGCTTTTTCCTTTCCTTAAAAGATTGGAGAGCAGTGGCTGGAAAAAACGACGGAGGTGCCTTCATTTTTAGATTAATGACAGCCTTTTTTGATCATTTCCACGTTGACAGGGGCTAGTCCGCTAAACGGTGTTGGTGGCAATCAATAAATGCAGTGTTTGGCAGTTAAGCAATTGGAAATAATGCTAAAGCACGGCTTTACATGAAGTGGCGGATGTGATAGCCTAATCGGCCATTAAAGTCCCTTTATTATGACCCTTTTAAGGAGGAATTACATCCGTAGAGGCTCCATTCAAGCCACCAATATCCAACATCGAAATTTGGAAAAAAGCACAAATATATATTGCCATTTGATGCATTTTTTAAATGCCAAATACATGATAAAACCTCTATTATTTTAACCTCCAATAAAAGCCCAAGGGAATGGGGTGAAATAATAGGTGAGCCGGGTATAACAACCGCGATATTAGATCGTTTAATCCACCGTGTGGAAGTCATTCAATTTGACGATTCTAGTTATCGTATGAAACATCGTTCTTCCATTTTTGCGAAAAAAGTGTTCATTTTTACTTGACGGTTACAGCGTTTGTAAAAAGTATAGATTTACGTAATTCTAATGCATTCCTTAACGTAGGGGATATCAGCCTTTCTAGTGTTGAATTTTGTTTGTTTTCTGCGTTTTGTTGGTATGCCCTCTATATATAACTATGATTTCTAATGAGGCCTTGCTAGATAAACTGCAAAAAGAATGAGAACGATTCCTAGCGCTATGAAAAACTTGTATAAAAAATTCCGTTTACTACGAGAAATACCAAGAATGGCGAAGAATATGCCAAGAATGAATGACAGGATCATTATATAGAATCCCATATTATTCATTTTCCTTTCAAGAACCTTATGCTTCTGATGACGCCCCTTCAAATGGTTTATCCATTGTGTCAGGGGTTGAAAGCCTTTGAAATCGCTCGTAAACACTAGGCGATTAGCTAGAAGGCCGGTGAATTAATGGGGCATAGACTTCCCCATGTCGAATTTTGGAGACTATTTTCCCAGCCTTTTGGCGCCAAAGGACGGGAGGACAAGCAGGACTTCCTACTCCAAATTCTGGTTTTGCGAACGCCAAAGAGCCTGTCTCCCCTCGTTTTTTTCGAAATCGGCACAATCGCTTCAGATTTTGAACCACGACGATCAATAACGCCTGTTCTTACATGGCGTCCAAGCCCCAGCTTCGGACCCAGTCCAGCCCATGACATTCCTTCCCTTCGGCGAACACACGCTCGCAATGCGTGCGAAGGGCTTGAATGGATCGATAACCTTCCTGTTGTTGAATGAGTCTCGCTTGGTTGCGAATCTGAACACCTCTAACTTTCGCTTGGCGTTAAGTTTCCTGACAGGATCCTTCGCCCGGCGCATCCAAGTTGGAATGATGGGCGCGTTATGTGAGATCCATGACAGCCACAGCGGCGTCACAACCGAATGGCGATCATGCCATGAGCGAATATGACAGCCGTACTGTACAGGCAAAATCATTTGTAACTTTGTGTATCATGAACGTCTTTCTGCATCAAGTCCATTTTGTGGTGAAGAGCCGGAAAGATTATTCACCACAAAATAGACTTAACAACCATACCCACAAGCCCTCTCATCTTTTAATCAGCTCAACCGGAACCCCGAAACTGTGGTTAGCCAAAATGGAAGAAACCGCATCCCGTTCCTCCTTTGTATGATAAACAATGCGGATAAGCGCTTTATCTGTCTGATCTCCGCACGGTGCCCCCACCTTCACGCTTACTCCCTTCCCTACGTTCTCCAAGCGAGCGACAAGGTCTTTGTGCTGACTCAATGCACGTTTCACTTCAGATTGGCTCGGCAGTTTTCCACATTGAGGTCGAGCGAATTCCTGTTTGCCTGGAAACGGGATGAGCGATAAACCTATCCCTCCTTCCGCTACTAAAAGCCCCCCGCCCAACACTATGGCAATGCCAATGGCCCACCATCGTTTTTTCGTCATCTTGGTTTGTCCTCCCCCCTTATCATTTACCACAGCGAATCCCCTTTAGCGTATGCATGGCATGAGCAGCTTGCATCATTTTCTCATCATGGGTGGCGACGATAACCGTTCTTCCTTGCTTCGCCAATAATTGCAGCAGCTCAATGACTCGATCGCCGTTGGCCTCATCAAGAGAAGCCGTCGGCTCATCGGCAAAAATGATTTGTGCATCTTTATAGAGAGCGCGCGCAATTGCCAAACGTCGCTTTTCTCCTCCACTTAGACGAGCAGCCAATTCTCGTTCCCTTCCATTCAATCCTGTTTTCGCTAACACTTTGCGTACCCTCTCCTTGTCGCCAACGACTTTAGAACGAAACAAACTCGAAGTCATTGTGACGTTAAACGCAACCGATTCTTCCTCAACGATTCCGTAATCTTGGAGAACGAAGGCCGCATGTTTTTTCCAAAACAGACGGCGTTGCTTCGCTTCCCAACTGGTTGTGTCGACACCATCCATCAATACCCGCCCGCTTGTCGGCCGCAAAAGCAAGCCAAGCACATGGAGAAGCGTCGTTTTTCCTGCTCCACTTGGACCGACAAGCGCGGTCAACGTTCCAGGATCACATATGACACTCTCATTCTCCATAATCGTTCTCTCATTGATGATCATGGTCACTTGATTGGCTTCCATTCTCACTACAGCCAAACCCTCCTTTTTCTACAGCTGACGCAAGGAATTTTTCGCAAACACCCAAGAAGTCGCACCAATATGTACGAACGGCAAAACTGCCAGTACAAGCAACCCGGTTAAACCGACCGGCAACAAGCTGTTTATTCCTTGAAATAGCATAATCAGCATGACCACGATCCCTCCTAAAACCCACTCCTTCACGATTCGCCCACACGACACGTTCCACCAAGATGCCCCAGCAAGGCGAAGGGGGAAATCGCGCTTTGCTTTTAACACTGCTATAATAAACGCACTAATGGTCGCAGCAATGGCCAAGGCTGCCAAAAGAGCAACGATCGATCCAATTCTAAGCCACACAAAATAGGCATAAAGTTGGGCGCGTAAAATTCCTTCTTCCGCCATATAGTTGACGCGGATCCGATTTTGAAGGCCGCGCTCAGATACGAGTTTCTGTGTTTCCTCTATACCGATAAAACTCAATTCCGCCGAGGAAGCAACAGAGATCAAAAAGTTGTCGTTAAACAAAGCATGGACATGAGGGGCAACCAACAATAGCACATCCTTCGGCCGAGCAAACTCAAGCTGTCCACCAGAGCCAACGAATGGAAAAGGGGACGACCCGGTCAAACGATACATCTTGACCTCATGCCATATGTTTTTGGCCTGCTGTTGTTTTCTTACAAATAACGGGATTGAGAGTTCTAGAAATTGTTTCGCATCCTTTGGAATTTGCTCTAGCGTAAGAGGAACGAGAGATAACCTTTTGTTCTTTCTGCGAACGATATCCAACCATTGCTCATTCACTATAATCATGTAACGGTATGGTGCAATGGTCATGCCATCGATGGACAAATCGTCTCCTTTCCATGCTTTCGATAACACTACGCGATGGGCGGTCTCTGCTTGTCGAACGATGTCCCCTACCGACGGTTGCAACGTCTGAAACAAATGTTCGATTTCTGCTCCCCCAGTACTCCCTGGACGGGACGGGAACACCAACACCACTTGATCAGCTAACGACTTCCACATGACTTGTTCCTGTGCCGTTTTTCTGGCATTCGTATAAGCTGAAACCGCCGGTGAAACAGCGGAAAGGACGAAGGCAAATACAACCAGCTTTAACACAGCCGAACTTCTAGCCAAACGCTTGACAACGGGTTCGCGCATCGCCAACATCTCTGGATTCGGCCAAGAGGCGACAGAAAATATCCATGCGCAAATCAGTGTCAAAAAGATAACCATTGTCTCAGCCAAAAGCAATACTTTACTATAGTATGGAACAAATACCCATCCATGGACAAAACCAACATAAAGGGCTGCTAAGACGTCCAATATAGCAGCGGCGAGAACCATAGCCAGCACAAATTGACCGAAATCCTCGCATTGGATGCGCCATTTCGGAACTCCAGCCAGCACACGCAACGCACGCCCTTTCGCCTTGACTGCTAGCCAGTATAAAGCTAATGACACCATCAGCATCGAAACGGCCAATAGCGCTACACCGAAGTCGCTTTGCACAATTAAAAATTGGAGAATGGTGAACAGTGTCTCTTCGCTCCATTTCTGATCGACTCGATGTGATGTTAACCAATCTTTCCATTCATTTAGATGTTCTGTTTTCCCTGTCACCAAATAATCGCCATCAGTGAACGAATGGGACAACGCGCGGTGGTCGCGAATCTCGGCATCAGGCTCACGGCCAAAACGCTGAATTCTCTTTGGAAATTCCCCTTTCTGCCCCACCTGAATAAAGATTTGTCCTGACTGATCCCCGCGTAAATCTGGCGCGACTTTCATTAAACCTAATTCCCATTGATCGCCCATCGCTCCCAACTGTTGAAACACATCTTCTTTCTGCAAGTCAGATTGACTAAAATCCAATGTCACTTTCGCTTTCACATCCAGCAGTTCTGGAAAAAATCGGTCATGGACGTCCGAAACAACGACCGCTGCGAAAGCTAAGAGGAAAAACTGTACAGCAGAAACGACCATCACTATTTTTTTATGCATGTGCGTCACTTCCTTGTCCTACCTTCTTGTTAAGAAAAGAAAGCCCCCCCTTTTAGGGAGGGGAAAGAATTCGCCCATTAAATGTATTAACTATTTGCAAGTTCGGTAATAATAGGCGTCGTCGGACCAAGGAAAATTAAGCGCCCCTTTCTCAGCAGCAGAGGTCAGACCTGGTGGAGTATCAACACTTCTTAGCATTTCACCGTTGTATACAACTGTTGAACCGTGGCACGAAGTCGGATGATAGTAATAGGAGCGCACCATAGCATTCCAGAAGCCATATGTCCATTTTCCTCCCTCACTTGGGTATTGGACGGTAGAACCTGGATGCAGCCACGCAGCAGCATGATTGGGGTTCGCTAAGCCAAAAGCGATGATGGAAAGCACCAACACTCCAACCAATGTCATCACCTTTCGCAGAAAAACATGGACGGTTTTAGACGAAGTAAGAATTCCAGACAAAAGTAACCCCCCCTCTTAGTAGTTTATGCTTTGAACCAAAACACGTCATCAATGATTGATAACATACGAATCAACCGGCCGGTTTCCCTCTTACTGTACCAGAATAGAATCAAAAAAACATCCGTATTTTCCGCTAATTTCATTGCGGAAAATACCTATTTTTTGAAATTTTGTTTACATATATTATTCTATATTGTAAAATTCTTGATAAATGAAGCTGAGAGAAATAATCTTATTGGTCAAAACAGCACATCACTCATCCCTTATCATATTCCATTTTTCATCGCAACGCGTGTTCCAACCAAGTCCCGCTTCTGGCCGTGTTTTACAGGAGGGAAAGCAATGACGAAGATCAAATTCCTGATTGTTGGGGATCATAACCTTGTCTGCAAGGGGATTCGACAACTTTTGGAACGCGAGCCCGACTTGGAAGTGGTGGGCGCCCTCTCCTCCTTAGCCGAGCTGGAAAAGAAGATCGCTGAACACCAACCTGATATCATTGTCATCGATGCTCCGATCAAAAAGGAAAATGATCTCATTTGGACGAAGGACATCACATCACGATCCCCTATAAGCAAAGTTGTCATTTTATCTGGATATGATAGCGCAGAATATATACATGCTGCCCACGCGGCAGGCGCCTACGCCTTTGTATCGAAAAAAGACTCCGCCGAAACGCTGATTCACGCTATTCGGGAAAGCCACCGCAGGGCGAAATCGTTTCCGGCGTATCTTGATTCCTATGATTATTCGCCCCTAACCGAAATAGAATTGGCAGTTCTCGATCTCATTGCCAAAGACAAAACGAACAGTGAAATCGGCGAACAACTTAACATCAGCAAACGGACTGTAGAGCACCACGTATCGTCCATTTTGCGAAAGCTGCATGTCAAATCACGGTCGGGAGCGGTTGGAAAAGCGTTTATGCTCGGATTGCTTCAGTAACCACGTTTTGTTGAAAAGCCGAAAAAATGGATCATCTCCTTTTTCTCTTTTGATAGAAAAATAGAATAAACAAGAAGATCATCCACGCTGCCATGAGAAAATATATAATTTTATTAACCATATTCATTTTTGGGTACCAAAAGGATACACCGATAAATAATAGTAATAATCCAATGGCAAGGTTAATGGGCCATTTCATATAAACCTCCTCTTACCCTTTTTACCTGATATATTTGGTTTTCGGCGCTTTCCAATATACTCCACTTTTATAGAATTATCTTTGCTCTCACCATTATCGATGCATTTCAGTATAATCTGCCCTTAAATACACTTTGAATTCACTCGATTTATAACCATACTCTTTTAATAATTTAACCACTAAATTTCGAATGCTGTTTGCGCTTATATTAGTCTCAATAAAAATCTTATCGCCAATTGACTTAGGTTTTTTCATGCCTTTATCATTTTTTGAGAAATATTTGCGCTTTTTACCATTCATCTTTGGATTATGCTCGAAACTTACAAATTTATTTTCATCAACAGTTATGAGAATTTCGCATATTTTTATTAGCATTTCCTGCCAAGTTTTGACTTTTATTTTCTCTTGATTGCCGATTTGAAAACCATATGGCCTCTTATGTGTGAAATTTTCATAAAGTGTGTGCTCAATATTTGTGTCAACATAATAAACTGAATAATCCGGGGAATTCACTGTTTTCTTGCCGCCATGTTCAACATCTTCTATATTTTCAATAGGATCCTCAATTTCCAACAACCCTATGATTTGCTCTAATTTTTGTTCGTATTGATTAATTTCCTCACCTAATTTCGTAAAAAGTTTGACCCGAGTGAAATCCCTTTTTGAACAAGCTAAACCTAGCTCGGTACTAATGTTATCCATCGTCTCATTGATCGTTTCTTTTAATAGCTCTAGACTTTCCGAGATGTCAATCGTGTTATTCGGGAGTTCTTCCTTTAGCATTTTAATGACATCTTTCATATTTAATTTTTCACCCGCTCTATTTTGATTTTTATAAACACTCATGAAATCAAAATTGTAATAATATTTCTCCTATCTAAAATTATATACCATACCAGTAGAGAAAAGGCAGCCCCTTATTACATAGGAACTGCCTTCCGTTGTTTATCCTGTTGTGTTTATTACCGGGTAGTTCGCCTTTATAAATCCCTAACTATCTCTTAATCCAATATCGCTTTTCTCTTTTCCCAATCCGGCATTAATGAATATAGCATTTTATAGAAATTTTTGCCGTGGTTGCTGTACTTAAAGTGAATGAGTTCATGGGAACTACATTAAAATTAAGGGGATAAAATGATTTTATTGGATCGTAATGATGTCCCATCTTGTTATAATCCCCATTAATTTTTCATGAGCTGAACCACTATGAGTGATCAACAAGGCATCCAGTTCTAAACCTTTGTCTAAGAAATAAATTTGCATTGGTAAATTTAAAATAAAAGCCTCATTTATCATTTATCCCTAATTTCAAATTTTTGAACGTAATTATTCGAAATTTTATCCTGATCAGTTACAAATGTAACACTGTATCTCGCTCTAGTTATTGCAACATATAGTCCTGCTTTTGTTTTCGAATTGCTTACTGCCTTATAATTTCCTTCTAAGAATTTCCTTATAGGACCATTCGGATAAATAAGCACCCTATCAAAAGTAAGTCCTTTTGATTTTCCGAAATTTATAGGTGAAAAGTTTTCTGGTATATTTTTTGTTCTCTTATCATATCTCAACACAACAGGTGAATATTTTTTTACATAATCAAATACTTCACTACTTTGGATATAAAAAACACCATCATGTCCAGTTTTCTTGGTATTCTTTGAAATAGTTTTTGGCATATCAGGGTACAATGAATCTGCAATATCACAAATTAATTGGTTACAGCGAAAGCATTCTGTTTTATATTCAATTGAACACAAGCCTTCATGCTGCCATTCAGTAAACAGATCAAATATTGATTGTCCTTTATATTTTTTATTTTTCTTAGAATTATTAGTCCAGTAAGTAGCTTGTCGGTTATCTCCAACTATGATACAATTTATTTTTGATTTAAATAACAAATATAGGAAATCTAAATCTGCTCCAGCTAAATCTTGGACTTCATCAATCATAATAATATTATATATTTTTTCTAATCGTTCAATAACTAATCCGTTTGTTCTTGAGTTAACCTCAATTATAAAATCACATATTTTATCAGTATAAATGTATTTACCATCTTTAAAATAGTATTTTTCAATATCATTTTTTGCTATATAATATGTAGATTGTCCATTAACAAACTGTATATTTTCAATTCTTTTTTTATCATAAAGGAGATTTTGATAAGGTCTTACACCTTCCCTTAATAAAAAGGAATACCAAGTCTGAACCACAACATTTTTAGGGATATATCCTATTCTTTCAAAAAACTTCTTCTCGATTTCTTTTGTATTGTCAATTGTAAATGTAGTTATCAATATTCGCTTGTCTTTATTGTGCAACGCTTTTTCCACTAGATCTGACGATTTACCCGACCCAGCTGCTGCAATTATAACCTTATTTAATGGCTTCATTTATATACTCCGGTATAACAATTTGTTGATTTGAATCGAAAATACGCATTGCACACTCAGTTTTATTTTCCGAACTTGACATATATTTAATCAACTCTTCCTCTGAAGTAAAATTTTTTCCCAAAATATCATTTAAAAGAGATAACTCATTCACAGATACTAACTGTGGTTCTAATGTTGGGTATTTCGTGTCGTTACTATAGCAAATTTTAATTGTAGGGTGTTTTAGATAATCACCATATTTTTCAATTATGTTTTTATGAATATCTCCATCGTTATCAGTAACAACTGCCACCTGCTTCTTTAACAAATCTGCAATTTCTAGAAAACGTTTAAAGGACAAGCCTTTTACTGTTATAACATCAATACCATCTTCTATTGGAAGTCTATTATACATCTGATAGTAGGCCTTTTGAACAATCAACTCATCCGATGGTCCTTCAACTAGAATGGCTTTATCTGCTAGTAATAAACGAAGTGTATCGTATCCGGGTAGTTTTTTAAAATATTTATATGTTTCTTTCTTTAAACTTTTTAATGTCGTATGATTTCCGTTATTCATCAGTACTACTTTGTCTAAACCAAGCTTATTTAATACGTAAGTGCTATGTGTAGTAATTATTAGCTGTTTCCCTTCACATTTTTCGGATATCTGGTTGATTAATTTAGACATATTTGAATAGGATAAATGATTTTCTGGTTCCTCTATAAGAATTACTTGAGCTTCTTCAGCTTTTGATTCAAGTGATAACTTTAATTTCACTGAATTTTGTTCACCTTTACCAATGAAATCAAAAGGTATATCATCCAAATAGGCGGTTAAATTAGACTCCCAGCCATTTTTTTGAGATATATCTAAAGAAATAGTAAGTTCTTTATCTGAGATCTCACCGGTTTTTTCAGATAGAATACGATTAATCTGTACTATAGAATCGACTTCAGAAAATTTCTCTTTAATATCTCTATAATTAAAATTTAAAGTTGCGCGTTGTTTCGGATCCAATGTTTCACCAATTATATTTGAAATATATCTATCTGCACCGCTCCATGTTTTGCCTGCGGTAGGATCAATTAGTACACATTTAACAGGATTGCTTCGTGAAGTTATCGGGTTGGATGCAAATGAATACCAATTAACTTTGTAATACTCTATAGGTATATTTTTTATATTAGTCGATTGTTTTATATATTGTTCGTATTCCTCTGTATAATCACTATCAAACTCTATGGATAATCTGATACCACAAGCATTTTCTTTGATTAAATTATTTGACCCCCTCAAAAAAGCTGTCTGATCATTTTCCTTTAAAAATACTTCTATAAATATACTAGGGGGAGTACCATATTTACCTTGTCCAATATTTTTTATGTAGTCCTCAACAACTTTTTTATTAAAAAGAAATGGGTTTAATTCATTATGTATACTTCTTTTATTTAATGTACTAGTTAATGCTAAATTTATAGCCTCTAAGATAGTAGATTTTCCTTGTTCATTGTTACCCACAAGAATATTCATCTTGTCATCTAATTTTAAATCAAGATATTTAATAGATTTGTAGTTTTGTATGATTACCTTTTCTATCAAAACCTTAACTCCTTTCAATTTTTATCATTAAATCTTAAAACCCATTAATCATAAAAGAAGCAGAAGACACTATAAATGTGTTACTTCTGCTCATCGTGATGTATAAGTATTAGTCTATTATATGTAGCAATTACCTTCCACTTACTATTTTGAAATTATTAGTGAATATTGTCAATTCATTCATCAAATTTAATTGTTGAAACTAATAAATCACACTTTTCTGTATCTATTTCAGACAGGTTTGCTAAAATAAAAATAAAAGCAATCATAATAAGCGAATAACTCAGTTATATGGAGTTATCTTAATTGTACACAATAGTGTTAAAGCTAATGGTAAAACTCCCAATATAGCCTGAGTAATTCACCACTTACAACAGAAGTAGAGTATTTTATGAGAGGAGCTACTGTTCATAATTAGGGGAAAGAATTTTTCAATCGAAGAGGATTTGTGAAAGGGGGAGTGAATATTTCTGATCTAGCGAGGAAATTGCAGATTGATTGAAACACCGTTCGAAAATATATTCACTCTCCCCATTCCTCCTGCAAAATCTACACGATTACAAAAAAAGCAAATTAGATCCTTTTAAGCGGCATCGTTAAAAAGGTACGTTAGAAGATGGAGTGTTTAATAGAAGATTTTTTTGTGTCCCAGAATAATGCATATAAATTAACCAAAAAGAGGGAAGTTCTTGTTATAGCAACATTTTTTTGTTATTTAGTATATATTATCTTAAATTTCTAAAGGCACCTTGCTGATATTGACGTTAGATATAGATCTTTCTGCTAAATCATGTCCTGATTGGTACATGTCTATTATGTTCACTATGTTATCCAAAAGTGGTCGAAAGTCATTAAAATTAATCTTTAAATAATTATTTGAAATATACTTTGAAAATATTTCCTTCCCATAGTATCTCGACTTATCATATTTATCTTTTTTCGTAAAAACTTTCCCATCAATTTTATGAGTAAGAGTATTTTCGTCAAATAAATCCTCTATTTCACATTCTGAATTTCCTCTTATTAAAGGTACAGTTAAAACATATAAATTTCCAATTAAATTTACTTTGTATTCATTCTTTAAAATTTTGCTTTTTTGTTCATCAAGCTTAACGGTATTAAGGAAATTTCGTATAGGTTTTCTTTTACCACTTTCAATCTCATTATCAAACATTAAAATCACAGGATTTTTCGGTAATACCTTGCACACTTCAGTAAAATAACTAAAATAATTAGGAGTATCTCTCTTAGAATCATAGAAAGAATAAATATTTTTTAATGTATCAGCACCATCTTTAAAAATCCCTAGAAAGTATTGTAATCTCTTTGTTCTTTTAAGAAAAGATACTTTAAAATCGAAAGTTCCATCACTATTTTTTGTAATTAATTTAGGATATTCGTTGTAAAGATTTTTTAAAGCTGCCATTAAATAAACAACATCCGTTTTACCTTCTGTAACAATCAATGGCTTGGTATTTGCATAAAAGTATTTATAAAATAGAAATTTTTGATATTGACGTTCTTTCGAACTTTTTAAATCAGAAAAATAATGTTTTTTTCCATCAATTTTGTTATTAAACCAATAGATCTGATTTATAAATGCAAATCTTCCTTCTAATTGATTTATTGTGGCAGGTTCTCCATTAATTTCAAAACTCCCCTGTTTATAAAGTCGATGAGCCATTGCTCTAGTCTCTTTGTAATAATTTCTTATTACATTTATTTCCTTATTTACAACAAGACCAGTTACCATCTGTCTAGAATTACAAAATTGTAATCTTTTCTTTGTTTCATTAATTTTAAATCCAGCTCGTTCTAACTCATAAGATAATTCTTTATAAAATTCATTTTGTAATTGGAGAAAATTTTTATCATTTGTTGAAAATGTTAAGTCATCTGCATAACGTGTATAGTTTAATTTGTATTTTTTTGCTATTTTCAATAATCTATAGTCAAGTATCTCACATATTAAGTTTGAAATGATTGGTGAACTTGGAGCCCCTTGTGGTAATTTTCCCTCATAACATGTTAATTGTGCAATAACGGTAGCTACTTCAAGGGGGAGTAAGAAATTTTTATTTTTATTAAAAAAACCCCTGACACGTCCAAAATGTATACTTTCAAAAAAGTCCTCTAAGTCGATATTCAAAACAATTTTCTTATTCCTATGAATTTCCGCATTGGTCATAATACTTTTATCTTTTATAAACGCATGTGAGATATTATTTTTTTTCCATTTCGTTTTCATATTCTCATAAATTGCTTTTGCTAATTTTCTTTGGATACTCTTGAGTTCCTCCAATGGAGCACTTATTTTACGAACGCCACCATTTTTCTTGGGTATTTCAAACGAAGTGTATAAATTATTTATGCCTTTTATATACAATATATAACTTAGTCGTTTTCTCGGGATATGCAAAAAATCTGCAAGTTCATTTCGTGTTTTTATTTCACTAAATTTTCTCATACAAAAGCCCCCAAAAAAACGTGTGGCTACTCATTATGCGATGAAGGTCGCGTATATCAATATACGACAAACCATACAGTAAAGAAAGTGGAGATGAAGCAAATGTCCCCACCATTTTTGTCAACACTTGCGAAACACAAGCGAAAAATCTAGCCACACGTTATTTAAATTATACACCTATTTTTAAAATGCATAAATAGATTATAATCTGAATCATGATTATAGCGAACGAGAATTTTTAAGTAATTATATACAAATGCTTCTAAAAAATTGGGATAAAACTTTATCACTATGCATAGTGTAAATCAATTATTTTTTCAATACAGTGGGGAATTTTAAAACAGCGATTTTTGGAATAAATAATAAGCCACGACATACCAAACGATTATAGTTTTTGTGTTGAAAACAAAAAGCCCTAACAGTCTTAGGGCTTTAAGAGGTCAAAAATATGTTAATCCTAATGAAAACAAATTTTAATCACTTATATCACTTGAAAAAATAACTGTTTTGGTGTTTTCGGGTGTGACTAGGACTGGCCACCAAAACTCTGCGCCTCTCCAATTTTTATCAATTTCACCTTTCTGGCGAAGTAAAATAAGGGCCGGTATATCTTTTGCTATAGATCTAGCAATTTTTAATTCACTGTTTTCACCTTTTGGCGTATCTGGTGAATGCTCATACTTACCGTCATTTCTTATCCGACCGATATTCCTGTTCTTTCTTACGATGCACCAGACATTACCTTCATAATTACTCGTTGTATTTAATGACAAGTATTCCATGCTAGAAATAAATGAAACAACATCCCATGGTTCTCCAGCTTCATCGTCGTAGGTGTTCTTTATCAAGTTAATGATCGATATGGCTGTTTCTAGGTCAAGTAAAAATGGTTTTTCGGATCCATGACTTGCTTTTTCAATAAGTTGATCAATTTGTTTTACAATTGGAGATATATTAGTTTTGTATCCTGTTTGAAATCCAATAGGCAATAAACGTTTAAACGGCTTTAAAGTTGTCGTTTTAGATAACAATAATTTATTAGGATTACATGGGATAATTTTATTTTGGGAGTCCTTTTGAATAAATACAACACCATTGTTTTGGCTACCTTTTTCAAATGCTTCTCGCAGTGCCGAATCAAATTCATGCATTTTCTTCATCGCATCATAAATTCTTAATGTCGTATAGAACCTTGTGACTGCCAAATCCTCGATTGGGCGGTAACCAAACATCCGGGAATGTTGTAGAACGGTATCCTGTTGAAACGATTTTGGGTTTCTCCCATAGTAAAATCCAATTAAATTTCCGATTGTAATACCTCTATCCAATATTTGTCCACCGATAAAAATATTTAGAGGTGTACGTAATTTCAATTGACCAGTTTCATCAAGCAGCTGATTGACATCTTTCTCGGAATTTACCTTAGTGATCATTAAATAATCTTTCTTTAAGGCAAGATCAACTTCGAATTTTACTTCTTCTAATGAAGGTATTTGGCGGTCTAACAATTTCAGTGATTCTTTTATATCTTTATAAGAATCCTCGACCAACTGACTTATTAAAACCGGATTTTCATCTAAGGAATCCCTTAACTGCTCCTTTAATTCATTCACAATATTTTCTTGCCATTCATGCGCAGCTTTTCCTTGTTCTGTATGAACTATAAAACTATACTTTTTCGGTCGATTGCCGCTATTTTTTTCTTGCAGTCTTCTAATGACGCCGCCTACAATAAAATTCAAAATAGCTTTACGAAGGGATTCAATTTTACGACTCGTGAGTGCCTCTTCAATTTTAAATTTATGTCGATTTTGTTTTTTGATAACAAGGAGTTCATCCTCTGAAATCGGATGGTATATGTAAGAGGCAATGGAGTTTTCTTCTTGACTCTCCTCAAAATAATAGTCCCCGCCTATATAACCTTCATGAATAGGAACGAGTACTGTAAAGGCTGGTTTTATGGGTTTAAATGTTTTTAAGGACCCTTCTATTTTTATGTCTTCAGGTTGAAGGTATAGAGAATAAGGAGTTGCTGTTACTTGAAGAAAATCACTTTGAAAAAGTTGTTTTCGAATGTCATCGATTTGACCCGCAATAACATTGATATCTATAATTTCTTGTTTAGTTCTTGTAAAACCAATACTTGCAAAATCTGCCTCATCATCAATAATTAACACTTTTTTATGAGATAGTTCGGGATATCTAACGAATAAAGCATCTTTTAGCCTCTTTAAGTTATTCGTTTCTTTCTTAACAACTAAAAGAAATTTTTGTTCTAATTCCCACTGACTTAAATTATCTGGCAAACTCATAATATCATGGATTTGAATTTCATCATTTCGATAAAAATCTTCAAATTCAGATTTTAATCGTTCATATGTTTGTTGTGCCAAAGCTCTAGTTCCTTTTGTCAGAACTATTGCCACATCATAACCATTGTCGAATGATAATGCTGTAATGCCAATAAATGTTCTTGTTTTTCCGCTTTGAATTTTACCAAGCAGCATACCAGGACGGTTTAAACTAGTTTCTTTATCTAGGAGATTGATTACTGTCGTTTCAATACAATCTCTAGTCTTATCATCATAACCATTTTTTTCACATAAACCTTTATAGAAATAGCCATTTGTATTTATCGTTTTCGTTTCCATATTTCACACCTCAACAATACATAAAGGGGATAATAATGAATGTGACATTCACTATTATCCTCCAGCTGTTTCAACCTATTGACTTAACTGAAGCATCTAGCAAAAACTGATTGACATCATTTGCCGGTCCTTCAAAAATGACATCAGCATTAATTGCCGCAAAATGTTTACGTGCAAATTCGATTTTAGCCAGTTCAGGCGTTCGTAAAAATTCTTCCACATCCGTCCCCTTGGTTTCTATTACAAAATAAAGTTTTTCTTCCCCATTATTTGTTATGACAGCTGCCCAATCCGGATTGTAGTTACCGATAGGGGTTTCAATTTTAAACCAATCTGGGAGTTTGACATAAACCTTTACATTTTCATCTGTTTCAAAACGTTTGGCAAAGCTTTCTTCAATATCTGAGTCAAATATAATATGGTCATACGGGGATTTTGTACTCTCGATGGCATTATCATTTAAATAGGCAAGTAATTCTTCGTTCTGAAAGCATTCAACAGCATAATAATCATTATCTAACTTATGATATTTAATGCCGTCGCGCAGGATTAATTTCATTTCTCGAAGAATGATCTTCGTCACTTCATCAATAAATTTTTGTGGATTGTTTTTAAAGTCATCTAACCGTTTACATCCTACCAAAATGTCAACAATCGTTTTTCGAGTGAGATTTGTGCGATTTTGCAATTCGGTAATGATATCGGGAAGAGGATGTTGAATAGTTACATCATCTTCTACGCCTTCTTTTAAGGTAGCGGTTTTCAACCCCGTTAAACGATCCATTTTTGAAATCGTATCTTTACGACTAATGATCCTAACAGGATGGATTTTTTTCATCTTTTGAATACTAGAAATAGATTTCTCAATCAATTCGTTACTATTAAAGTCAATGGAATAAATCGTTTTATATTTGATTTTCTCCCATAATTCGAGAAACTCTTTGCTGTCAATCACAGCTTTATTTAGTTTAACTTTTTTCTTTTTACTGCCATCTTTAATCGGCAAGCGTTCTGTAAGACGTTTCACTTCTTTGAGTATAGCGCTTTCCCATGGTTTAAATTCATCAGATATATCAACTTGATAATTTTCAAGTGCTTCTTTCAAGAGTGGTGTTGCCTTTTGATTTTGATCAATGTACCCTTTTAATCTAAAATCCTCATATAATTTTTTGGAAAGATCATAGCCTAACTGAACAGGTTCTTCTGTTTCTTGATTAATATAAACCAATTTCGCAAAAACGTGGTTTTCTATTTTACCAAAAGTGATACCGGTCTCTTCTTGGATCTCCGACTGCAGTTTTGCCACAAAATCCTCATATGATTCATTCGCCATTACTGTGAGGGTATTGATATTATGGTCAGCCACGCGTTCTCCTTTTTGATTAACCGCAAGCCGTAATCCGCGACCAATTTCCTGTCTCCGGCTGACGTAGGTTCCTCCTGAATCCTTTAGCGTGCAAATCTGAAAGACATTTGGATTATCCCAACCTTCGCGCAACGCCGAGTGGGAAAAAATAAAACGCAAAGGTTCTTCAAAGCTTAATAACCGTTCTTTATCTTTCATTATCAAATTATAAACATCTGTATCTGCTTGTGTATTTCCGTTCGTGTCCTTTACTCTTCCTTTTTTATCTTGGGCAAAATAACCGTTATGGATTTTTTCAACGTCTATATCCACATCTATATCTTTAAATAACGTTCGGTATTTTGGTTTCTGGATAAGTTTTTTATATTCTTCTTCAAACATAATGGCGTATTTGCCTTTAACAGGGTTGCCATCTTTATCATAAGAACGGTAATTAGCGACTTTATCGATAAAAAATAAGCTTAGCACCTTAATGCCACGGTGATTCAATCGGAGTTCTTTATCTAAATGTTCTTCAATGGTTTGGCGAATTTGATGACGTTTGATCGTATCGTCATCAATATCGCCAATTTTTTCACCCAGTTTTAATAAATGCCCGTTTACTTCAATGGATTCATTGCCTTCAGTCCAATCAATTTGTTCGATAATATAATTCCGATAAAGTTCACGCTCTCCTGAGATATCAAATAAATCATCGCCGTATTTAACCGTTTTAACGGTTCGTTTTATTTTACCCCGTGTTGCCACATCGAGTTCCACTTTAGCTTTTCTTTCTTTTACATCTACCAACTTAATATAGGGTTGATTAAAAGATTCCTCAGAACGAATCGATATGACCTCAATCTTTTTTACTAGTTTCTCATTGTAAGCATCAACGGCATCTAACCGATAAATCATGTTATATTTGTCCACATGAGTCGCTGAATATCGCAACGTGCACAAAGGATTTAAAGATTTAATCGCCTCTTTGGATTTTGGCGTTGTATCTACACTTTGCGGCTCATCGATGATTACAATGGGACTTGTTTGTTGGATGAACTCAATTGGTTTGTAGCCATTCATTCTGTCATTTGTACGGTGGATGACATTCGCTTTATCTTCTTTTTCGGGATCCACAAAGCTTTTTCGAAATGCATCAATATTGATAATCATTACTTGTATGGTTGTTGACGTAGCAAAATTACGGACCTTATCGAGTTTATTTGAATCATAGATAAAATATTCCAAAGGTTGGCGATCATAAAGTTCTTTAAAGTGTGATTCTGTAATTTGCAGTGTTTTGTACACACCTTCACGAATAGCAACGGATGGCACGACAACGACAAACTTTGAAAATCCATATTGCTTATTTAGTTCATAGATCGTCCTTAAATAGACATAGGTTTTTCCCGTGCCTGTTTCCATTTCTATCGTAAAATTCATACCGTCTAATGTTTCACTTCTAGGTAATCCGTTTCGAATCTGTACTTCTTGAACGTTTTTAAGCAATTCATCCTTTGTTAAATCCAGACGGTTGCCAATTCCTAAAGCGTTTTGAATCATACCGGCGTCCTCACCATATGACACAGTAAAATTGGATTGCCGGACGGGTTGCCCGCGAAAAATTTGGACAACGGAATCGATGGCCCGGAGTTGGTAACTTAAATCGGATTGAAACTTAAGCTTCATTTGTTAGACACTCCTTACATCCATGATTCCATTTTTCTTAAGCGTTTGTATGGCATTCGTTTTCACAGAATCATCTAAAAATCCCGTTTCTTTAAAGATCACTTTTGAATCAAAATCTTTCGGTTTCAGTTTGATGATTTCATTAACCAAATTTAAATCTATTTTATCCTCTAAGCATAAAAGAACCGCACCTGAACCAACATTATAAATCGTTTTTCCTTGGATATTAACTTCTTCAACAGGCGTTGTTAATGGTATACCGATTTTCAATAGAATTTCATATAATAAATCTTCTTTTGTCCGTCCTTCTTTAATATTATCTTTTAAATCAAATAAATTTTGTTCAAGATTTGCTGTTTCCGGATCCCAAGTTTTTATGTTAGAAGAATCTAACTTAAATACTTTAAAACCAATATCTAAATCCGTTTTACCAGTTTCTTTAACAATTTTTTCACCTGCACGTCGGATACGCTCTTTGCCTATCTCACATATATTTTTATAACCTGATTTATACGCTTCTGATTTTTCATCCGTTAACTCAGGTAATTGGACCATAATAAATTTTCGATTCCCACCATCTTCCGCATTTAACTGCATAGTAGCATGAGCAGTAGTGGATGAACCTGAAAAAAAGTCTAAAAATATAGGATTATCATATTTACATAAATTTATTAATGTTGAAATGAACCTTACTGATTTTGGATAACTAAATATTTTTTCATTGTCAAATAGCTTTTTTAAATCATTTTTTCCTTCTTTTGTTCCACCAAAATTAGTGGTCATGCTTCTGGGCCTCTTACCTTCAGAAAGATATTGTTTAAACTGAACACTCCATTCTCCATTGCCTTTTTTTATTATCCGGATTTTTCCTTCTTTATAATCATTATCAAATCGTTCTTTTGACCTGATCCACTCACCATTTATCTTTGTTCCGTCCGGTGCAGTAATAGTATATTTTATCGGGTTTTGTAAGCCAGGACGTGCAAAAGTATCCCAAAAATAACGTCCATTTTCATCAACTTCTTTATACCTTTTTAAATATTCTTCATCATAAGGAATGCTCATAATAGGAAGGTTGTTGATGTCTTTTGCATAAATAAAACAATACTCGTGTTCTTTTGCAATGTGCTTACTATCGCTCCCACCACCAACCTTCGATTGTTTTATAAACTCCCCTACAAAATTCGTTTCTCCAAAGATTTCATCGCATATTTTCCGTAAATTACTACTTTCATTTTCATCAATACTAATACAAATCATACCATCATCATCCAAGAGGTTTCTAGCTAATTTAAGTCTAGGATATATCATGTTCAACCATTCAGTATGGTATCTCCCACTTGTTTCTGAATTGGATTTCAATGATTGTTCGGTTAATTGTTTATAATTTTTAATATTATCCCTGAAATCATCTTTGTAAACGAAATCTTTTCCTGTATTATAAGGCGGATCGATGTAAATCATTTTAATCTTGCCAAAATAAGCTTTTTGCAAAAGCTTTAATACTTCCAGATTATCTCCTTCAATGTATAAGTTCTCTGTTGTGTCCCAGTTTTTGCTTGATTCTTTGTCTGGCCGCAATGTCCCTGTGGATGGGGTTTGGGCTAATTTCAAGCTTCGGGCTTTCCCATGCCACGTGAATTCATATTTTTCATTACTCGTTTCTATTTCTTCGCCTAATACTAACTTCAATTTCTCAAAATCAATTTTCCCTTCAGTAACGACTTCAGGAAAAAGTTTTTTGAGTGCTTTTATATTTTCTTTTGTTAAATCAAGGGATTTCCCATCAAGTCTTTCCATGATCCATTCACCTTATTTCTTCTAATGTTGTTTTCAGCTCATCAATTTTGTTATTTATTTTCTGAAGTTCTATATTCAAATCTACTTTTTTATTAAATTGTGTTTCTTTCTTAATTGCTGCTTTCACTTTATTTTTTTCGCGTTCTAAGGACTTAATTTCCGCAATTATTGATTGCAAATTACTATGTTTTTCTTTATCTTTGATCACACGGTAAAGCCCGATGACTTCGATATCTTGAAAAGCTTTAATAGCCATATCGATGTCTTTATAGAAATCATAAAAATTCGTGAAGCTAACATTTTTAAGGCTTATCGCTTCAATAAAACGATTCACGTTCTCGTTTTCATCTGTAATATCGATCCAGGGCGTTTGATGGATTTCTTCCAAAACGACACTGTTTAATGTTACTAAATTTAACCGTTTTACACATGTACTTACAAGCAATAAATCGTTGAATAAAAAAATTAACACAACAGGGTTAGGCAGGAAACCATGAATCACTTTTTCTATCATGGAAATTTGTTTAGCTTGTACGGTTTCTCTTAGCTGTACAGTAATGTACATGACGCCTTCATAGTAAAACTCTTCATTTATAAATGCTTGAATATTGATATTTGAAGGTGTTAAAAGATAGGTTAATTCAATTCGTTCTATAACATTCGCAATAACTCTCTTTTCGCTCCGATTCAATTTGGCATTGTCATAGAACATTTTTTTATCTAATTTTTTATGAACCGGTTGTAGCCGCTGTTCTAAACCCATCCTTTTGAAAAAGACCTTAACGCTCATGGGCTCTGCCTCCCTGCTAAGGAAAAGAAACACAACCATGCTTATTTAATGATAAGATAAGAAACGATTTCAAAGTCTTGTAAATTTGTGTTAGAGGTTTTTATTAAACTATCTAAACTACCTAAAGAAAATATATTTAATGTTGTTTGCACATCAATCTGACCAACGATGTCATTGACTGCTTTATCAAGTAAGCTTTTATAAGCATGCATATGCTTGCCATCATTAGTCTCTTCGTAAAACAACTGATAGAGTTCTTTATTGATATTTTCCTTACCCAAACATAGCGATCGATAGATATCTAATATTTTCTTAGTTTGTATATGGTTATAAACTACACTACCTTCATTATTGATATATATTAGATAATACGGGAATAAGGCATTTTTTTCTTTGGAATCCGAAAACTGACTTGTTTGTTTTAAGCAGAAAATGACGCCGGGTTTAATTTCATTCTGCAATTTATTGTTAGTATTTTTTGTTATACTAAACAAACCAAATGGGGCATTCTTAATTTCTCCACCGTTATCTTTCATATAGTTTATTAAATCCATACGGAAATCATCTAATGTAAAATCCGTAAGGGAGATATTGCCATTTACATCTTCGAAATCAATGACTTCCTCTTGGAGTTTTTCTAGCTGTTTACGGCGATATTCCAAATCCTTCATTTCATTGCTGTTTTCAACAATGACATTTTCTTCCCCAGTTGATGAGATATCCATAATGGTCATCCGGTTTTTGACTCTGCCAACGAGATTGATATATTCGTCTAATTCCAGCGACGGCCAGAAATTTACTAATTGAATTTCATTATTTTTACTGCCCAGACGGTCAATACGCCCAAACCTTTGAATAATACGAACCGGATTCCAATGGATATCATAGTTAATTAAAAAATCACAATCCTGTAAGTTTTGCCCTTCTGATATACAATCAGTGGCAATCAAAATATCTATTTCTTCGTTCATATCAGGCATAATTTTTTCCCTTTCTTTTGATAAAGGGGAAAAATTCAAGAGCACATTATTAAAATCCACTTTTTTCATTTTTAATGTGGTTTTTGGATTATCAGATCCAGTTACTAAAGCTGTGTGAAGATCAAATGTTTTTTTGATCCAGGGATGTAAATGTTCATATAGGTAATTTGCTGTATCAGCAAAAGCCGTGAAAATAAGTATTTTTTTGTTGTTCGCATTAATAGGATTTTTGATCTTCTGTAGAATTTCTTTTTTTATTCGGTTTAATTTTTTATCACGCTTCGGAGTAACCATTCGGGCATTCTTTAAAAGATTTTCTAATATTTCCCGGTCAAACAGTAAATCTTGTTTCCATCGGACTAAATCAACATCTTTTAGAAGTATCTTAATTTTTGAACCAATGAGCGCATCCTCCAATTCCGGCTCTTCAACATCAACATCTTGAATATCATAAAGAAGATCCACGGAGGGGTCATATTTATCAATTTTCTGTAATTGCAAATCTATGTTTTGAATAATGCTTTCCAAGGTTAAGGAAAAGGAATATATGGAGCTTTCCAACCTCTTTAACAAATTGGATTTCATCAAATAAATAAGATTGTTTTCACGATCGGTTTGCTTAAAAACTTGACCATTAGCCACTTTCGTATCATATTTTTCACTATAGATTGTTTTCATATGAGGTAAAATATATTGCATGGGTGAATAAATGGCTAATCTTAAACGCAAAATGTCATTATTTATTATTTCGAGTGATGGAAACTCCCCTTGTTCATCAATCTCTTCCTTAATATTTATTGGCGTTCTTCTTTCCGGGAACTTGCCGATTTGATTCATATTGTAATACTTTTCAATATGTTTTCTTGACCTTGCTATTGTTAATGAATCTAACAAAGCAAAATAATCCCAGTTGAGCATATCTAGCAACCGTTCGGTCGTTCTTTCTTCTTCAGATAGTTTACTCCATTTATTAAATTGCGTTTGAGCTATGCGCAGTGTGTGTGAGATGCTTTTAATATTTGCGGTTTCCGATAGAGCCTGATCATTTCCTTCTGTAATAAAAGCGATTTGATTCTTTAAATCATCCAATTTATTATTTACCGGGGTTGCGGATAACATTAATACTTTGGTTTTAACACCGGACTTAATAATTTCTTCCATTAACCTTGAATATCTTGTCACACGGTCATTGCGTGCCTCATTATTTCGGAAATTATGAGACTCATCAATGACAACAAGGTCATAATTTCCCCAGTTTATATGCTCTAAGTTAATATCTCCGCTATAACCTGTTTTTCTCGACAGGTCCGTGTGATTTAATAAATCATATGAAAATCTGTCTGCAGCTAAAATATTTCGTTTATCGTTTAACCGATAAATAGACCAGTTTTCTCTAAGCTTTTTCGGAGCTAGCACTAAAACGCGATGATTCCTTAATTCGTAATATTTAATTACAGCAAGCGCCTCAAATGTTTTTCCGAGACCAACACTATCAGCAATGATACAGCCGCCATAGGTTTCAATTTTGTTAATGGCACCTACGACACCGTCTTTTTGGAAGTTATACAATTTATTCCAAATAATCGTATTTTCAAAGCCAGACCTTGTTTGTAAAGTATTAAAGTCACGGTTACCTTCCAAAAAGTCTTTAAATAGATTGTAGATCGTTACAAAGTAAATAAATTCAGGTGAATTTTCCCTATAAAGCACTTCAATCTTTTTAAGCACTTCTTCTTTGACATCTCGCAGTATTCCGTTATTTCCCCATATTGTATCGAAGCTTTTTATGAGCTGTGTATTTGTCTCATTATTTTTAATGACATTATTGATGAATAGGTTAGTCGAATTCGTAAAACCTAACCCTGGGCTCGAGAAAGGAGCTCCTCCTACTATTCCAATCTGATCTTGCTTTTTATTGTCTATATGATATAATCCGCCTTGAATGCTTTGCCCGACAATGGTTTTAATTTGCGCTTTTTCCTTGATCCACTTTGCAATGTGTTTGGCAATAAAACTTTGATTTAGTTCCAGTTTGTATTTTTGTTCTTCTTTAACTCCGTAAATCTTATTAATAGTATTTTCAAAAGAAGGCTCAGTAAATATAAAACGGAATTGGCCAATATTAGATAACTCTTTTTTCAATTCATAAAAAGCATAAAGGGTCATATGGGACGCGGCTATCGAAAGTGCGCTCCCTTTTGTTAAATTCTCCTTAAGGATATCCCCAATAATCCCTGTTTGTTTGTTATCTATAATTCCGTTTAACATTTTATAAAGCTCCTTTAGATCCCAAAAAACATGTTATATGTATAGACCAATTTTATCATACTATATAGGTGCCGAGTGATAAAAAACAATAAATTCCAAAAGCTGATAGATTTGCTGAGGATGTCTTTAAAGAACTTTTCGTACGTATGTGTTCATTGTAGATGATGGCGCAACCACCATTTTTCATATCTAACGATCAATACATTAGGAACCGCCAAGGTACGGCCATCACATGTTTGCTTCCTATATACTAAACTAACAAATGACCTGACCTAAAAATAGAACAGCTGGCGTGGTTAAGCTATTCCGCACCCCTTGCCGAAAACCAAACTTAAATTCAATTCTTGAGTGAAACAAATACAAACACTTTTCTCCTTAAGGCGGTTACGCGAGTTTTTATCGCCGTCCCCTATGGAACACCTCATGATTACCCAACTAATGTTTTCACTTAGTTTTGGAATCATACGGTCTATCCCTTTTAAACATACGTGCCAAATTTAACAAAAGAAAAAAGGCTGCTTCCCTTCGGCCCGGCTTCCATGCCCTGCATCGCAAAGTTCAAGAAGCTAGTTCCAAGGAGGCAACCTTTTTGATTTTCAAATGTCAGACTAACAATCCTTCGTCGGTGTGCCTGGATTGGTTGCGGTTTTAAAGGATTGGCCGCAGCCGCAGGTGACGATGGCGTTCGGATTATCGATGATGAACCCGCCGCCCATGAGGTTTTGTTTGTAGTCGATGGTAACGCCTTCCAAAAGCGGTGCGCTGTCTTTATCAATCACGACCTTAAGGCCATCGGTTTCGATCTGTTTGTCATCATCATTGATTTCTTGGTCGAAGCCTATTCCGTATGATAAACCCGAGCAGCCACCGCCTCTTACCGCCAGGCGCAGAACAAGGTTATCCGCTTCTTGCTCGGCCATCATTTCTTTAATGCGACTGTTGGCCGCTTCCGTAATGGTAATCATACTTTTCACCTCACTCCCTTTTTTATCATTATAATGAGATTCGGATTGCGCTACAAGTGAACCAACTTTATGTCCTAAAGTCGGCTGTTTGGGTCCGACTTTTTTTCTGACAAATTTGCGAACCTACTGTACCGATCGTTCGGCGAAGCTTTTTTTATTGTATAATACAAGCAGACAAAACGTTCATGAGGGGTTTTTGTATGTACCGGATTTTTGTGGCCGTACTTCTTAGCGCCTTACTCATCACGGGATGTTCGAAAGCGGAAAACAGCCAAGATAACCATGCGTTAACGGTATCTGCTGCCGCAAGCCTTGCCGACGTTTTGGAACCCTTGACGGACCAATTTACGCAAGAAACCGGCATACCGGTACATCTTAATTTCGCATCGTCCGGGACACTGGAAAAACAAATTGAAGCCGGTGCCTCAGCCGACCTTTTCTTTTCAGCCGCCGAAAATTACACAAATCAGTTGATTGACAAAGGGCTTGCCGATAAAAAATGGGTAAAGCCGCTCGTTTCGAATAAGCTTGTGCTCATTGTTCCTAAAAATAGTGACGAGATTCACAGCATTGATGACTTGGCTATGGCGAAAGTCATTGCGATCGGCACACCGGAACTCGTTCCCGCCGGTGAATACGCCAAAGAAGCGTTGACAAGCTTGCATCTCTGGGGAGCACTAGAAGCGAAAATGGTTTACGGAAAAGACGTCCGCCAAGTGTTAAGTTATGTGGAGACGGGAAATGCCGATGCCGGGCTCGTCTACCTAAGCGATGCCGAAACGAGCACAAAAGTCAAAACCGTGCAAGTTTTACCGGACGCCTCACACCAGCTGATTCTTTACCCTTGCGCGATTATAAAAAACAGCGACCACCAAAAGGAAGCGAAAAAGCTGTTTCATTATCTGCAGTCAAAAACGGCCATGCAACTGTTTAAAAAATACGGTTTTGAACCATTAGTGAAGGAATAAACCCAATGAGTAACGCGTTGACCTCTGAAGCTTTTCTTGATCCGATCATACGCTCACTGATTGTCGCGGTTGTCTCGACCCTTCTTTGTTTGGTAACGGCGACGGGACTGGGCTATCTCTTTAGCCATCGCCGTTTTATCGGGAAAACTACGGCGGAAACCTTTTTGATGCTGCCGCTTGTTCTTCCGCCGTCTGTGGTTGGCTTCGGATTATTGGTCATCTTTGGGCGGAGCAGCTGGGTGGGCCGCTTTTTTGAATGGCTTCTGCATCAGCCGATCGTTTTTACGGTTTGGGCGGCGATGATCGCCTCTTTTGTCGTCGCTTTTCCGCTGATGTTTCAAACGGTGAAAAACGGCTTTGAAGCGGTCAATCCGGACATTCGGGAAGCAGCGAAAATCGATGGGGCAGGCATTGGCCGGCTGTTTTGGCATATTGATTTGCCGCTCGCTAAACACGCCGTTCTTACTGGGACATTGCTCGCTTTTGCCCGCTCCATTGGGGAATTTGGTGCGACGCTGATGATTGCCGGCAACATCCCCGGAAAAACACAGACCATGCCAACCGCCATCTATATTGCTGTTGAGACCAATCACCTCGCCCTCGCCTGGGGCTGGGTCACCTGCACCGTCATCTTCTCGTTTGTATTGTTGCTGTTTGTTTATTCGTTGAGGAAAATCAGCTAGCTTAGAATAGCAGAGACCTCGTCGTGATCGGTTTTTCCCAAAATAGGGCATTCGCGCGGAATGGAATCTGGCAGCGGGCCCTCATTCGTGAAAATTTAAAACGGGCGGGACATTTTTCGCGTCACCTGATCGCGAACTGTAACGCAATCCGAAAAAGCGTATTATTTCCACGCTCTGTTTTCTCTTAAATGTAACGCAATCAGGCGAATTAGAAAAAATTGGGCGCTTTTTTGACCAAAAATCAAAAAAGCGTATCATTTTAAGCCTCGCAGACCCGCGAATTGTAACGCAATCCGAAAAAGCGTATCATTTCCACGCTCCGTTTTCTCTCAAATATAACGCAATCAGGCGAATTGGAAAAAATTGGTCGCTTTTTTGACCAAAAATCAAAAAAGCGTATCATTTTAAGCCTTACTTGCTCGCGATTTGTAACGCAACCCGAAAAAGCGTATTATTTCCACACTAAGTTTTCTTCTAAATGTAACGCAATCGCGCGAATTAGTAAAAATTGGGCGCTTTTTTGACCAAAGATCAAAAAAGCGTATCATTTTAAGCCTCGCAGACCCGCGAACTGTAACGCAATCCGAAAAAGTGTATCATTTCAAAGCTCTGTTTTCTCCCAAATGATACGCAATCGCAGAGATTGGAAAAAATAGGCAATTTTTCGACTAAACATCAAAAAAGCGTATCATTTTAAGCCTCACTGGCTCGCGATTTGTAACGCAATCTGAAAAAGCGTTACATTACTACGCTTAGACTTCTTTCTAATGTAACGCAACCGTTCGAACGGGGAAAAATCAGGTGACCCCCATACTTCTAGATTATATATATTGGTAAACAACTCCATTTCCACAGTAAAAGCTAACTCTTGGCCACTTCTTAAGAAAATAAAAAAGAGGCTGGGACTTAACTAGCCCAAGTGAATGAAAAAAAGCTCCGATGATCGCTCTTTGGAGCTTTTTTAAGTGTTATCTGTCTATGGGAATTTTTCACTTTTTCTTTGTCCCAGCATTTATAGCGGGAATAAGATCATGTCAAGCGACCCATTTTTGATTTCTTAACCCTCAAACAAAAAAGTATCCTTCACAAACGGTTTCGGCGGGGCCGGTCATAAACGCGTGCCCGGATTGCGCATCCCAGCGAATTACTAAATCGCCGCCATCAAGGTGCACGGTGATGTTTGCATCTTTCTCTGCCTTTTGATTTAAAATCGCCGCCACCGCGGCAGCCGTCGCTCCAGTGCCACAAGCTTGGGTCATGCCGGATCCGCGCTCCCAGACGCGGTAGACGAGTTCGCTTGGATTTTTCATTTCAATAAAACCGACATTGACGCCTTCGGGAAATAACGAATGGTCGCCATCGGCTAACCGCGGGCCCAACACGGTAATCGGCGCTTGCTTGATATCGTCAACAAAAAACAGCGCATGGGGATTGCCCATCGAGACAGCGGTCAGTCGGTAGTTTTTTCCATCAATCGTCACGGGTTCGTTAATGACTTGGGTCCCGCCTTCGCCAGCCATGGGAATGTCCTCGCGGTTCAAATGCGGCTGCCCCATATCCACGGTGACTTGGTCCACTGTGTTTCCGGTGACGTGCACTTCGGCCGTGACGATGCCGCCAAGCGTTTCGATATGGAATTTTTTCTGGGAAACAAGGCCTCGTTCATAGGCGTATTTGGCGACACAGCGCAGTCCGTTTCCGCAATTTTTTCCTTCCGACCCGTCTTTATTAAAAATGCGCATTTTTAGATCAGCTACGTCCGATGGCACCATTAAAATCAAGCCGTCCGAGCCGATGCCGGTAAAAGGATTCGACACTTTCCGGGCAAGGTCCGGCAAACCAGGCAGTTCCAGTTTTTGACTTATTAAATCCACGTAGATATAACAGTTTCCTAATCCGTGCATTTTAACAAAAGGGATTTGTGACATCTCCGCTCTCCTTCAACAAGAAAATTTGGTTTTGACCAATGAAACAGGAGGTCGCAATACATATGAAAGTCGAACTCCTTCGTCAAGAAAGTTTGGATTTCACCAATGACCGCCCCTGGACTTAGCGCTCCATTTTTCTTAGTGGGCTGTCGGACCAAATATAATCGTCGTCTATTTTTACAATGTCCAGCCGTTCGTTGCAGCAAGGCATAACAATATGGGTTTTCACGCCGTCCTTGGCCTCTTCGAATGCTTCTTTTTTAAATGGCAAAAGGATGCTCGATGCCCCGCAGAACGGGCATTCCTGAAAATAGACATCTTGCATCATCTGTTCGTACGGCCATGAATAAGACAAATCGTACATCGGCTCTCCCTCCCGTCCTTGGCAAAAAACACCGCTTCTTGCGGTGTTTTTCAGTTACCGAATCTTTTTTAAGTGGTCGAATATCCGTTCCATGACATCAAGCGGCTTCTCACCTAAAATGAGCTCGCCATTGACGTAGGCAAAACAGCGCTCATAACAAAGGTCACATTGGTCAAGGCAGTTGTATTCGATGACATTCAATGCGGGGTCTTCACGCAATGCCGCAAGCGCCTGTTCGGCTTCTTCGGTGAAGTTACTCGTACAAATTTCAATCGTCACGCGCACCCCTTTCACCTCTTTATGTCAGGTTTTTGCTGTTTTTCTTGGGGCGCAAAATTCAGGCCGGGCCGCCTTTCAAACGCTCTGGAAGCCCTGTTGTTCAATAAATGCAAAAATGTTTTTTAATTTCGGGTCGCCCTCGCCGATGACTTGGCCGTTGGAGACGACAAGCGGATAAAAATATTCGTCATTCAAGATTTTTTCCGTGAACTTTTTATCTTCTTCAGTCTCTGACTGATAAACATCGACATACCGCACTTGGATGTTGCTGTTGGGAAACTTTCTGCGGATCGCCGCATCCAACCATTCCTTCGTTTCCCTTGATGAAGGGGAATGCAGGCAGCTTGGGCATGGCGCCTCCGCTCCATAGACAGTGATAATCATGGCAGTCCCTCCCCGGAGGTTTTCTTTTTTTATGATTTAAGGGTATAACTTAACCTTGGCTTGTGCTTGGACTTTTTATATACTTACGAAAAAGCGTCCCAGACCTTCAATCTACAATAGAAAAGTGTGCTTCATATTTTATGGTGTACGGATGAATAATCCTTGGCTTTTGCCTTTTGGGCTTTATCTATACTTACGAAAAACGCGTTAGCATTTTTCGTTTGATCCTTTCACACCTTCATTTTACAATAGAAAAGACGAATAAGAAATGATTTTCGCGGAAATCCTTGCACAAATATAGATTTTTACAATGAAATTTTTTATAATAAAAGTAGTTTCGGAAAGGGGGCACCTTGTATGCGTGAACAAGTTGAAGCCGTACTCACCAAACTCCGCCCTTTTTTGCTCCGTGACGGCGGGGACGTCGAACTTGTGAACGTCGACGAAGATGGCGTTGTAAGCGTCCGTCTCATGGGTGCATGTGGCAGTTGCCCGAGCTCGACGATTACACTTAAAGCCGGTATTGAACGGGCTTTGATGGAAGAAGTACCTGGATTTAAAGAACTCGAACAAGTATTCTAAAAATAAGGCAAAAGCCGCTCGGTTAATCGAGGCGGCTTTTTTTCATTTTATGATAGGGTCTGCGGAATCTGCCCAGCCTGGATACGCATCAAAATGGGTTTGGCGATCGCTTTCCGAGACTGGATGTGTAAAACCGTCGCAAGCTTTCTTGAAAAAGGAGCTGGTATTGGCAAAACAGCTCTTAAATCCGGCTTGTTTTCCCAGTATATTCAAGCTATAGGCCATTTCAAAAAATTTTTCAGCCCAAAATGGCAGATAGAACAGCGCTAAAGGCCTTTTTGGTCCGCTTCCAAATCCAAAATGGCTTTTTTGATACAGATGTTGGCAAAACAGCCCTCGAATCCGGCTTGTTTTCCCAGTATATTCAAGCTAAAGGCCATTTCAAAAAATTTTTCAGCCCAAAATGGCAGATAGGCCCGCGCTAAAGGCCATTTTGGTTCCCTTCCTATACCAAAATGGCTTTTTGGATACAGATATTGGCAAAACAACCCTCAGATCAGGCTCGTTTTTCCAGTATATTCAAGCTAAAGGCTATTTCAAAAAATTTTTTGGCTCAAAATGGCAGATAGGACTCGATGCAACAACCCATGGCTCTCGCTGCTTTTGTTATTTTTAAAGTTTATAACCTACACACCTGTTTCCGAGGGCCTAGGCCGCGAATCCTGCGAAGCGGGTGTGAGGCAAGGCGCAGTCCGCGCGGATCCCATACATGCTACACGACGCCGACGCCATACATGACGCCCAAAGCCGTTCCGATACATGCCACCTAGCTCCGATTCCATACATGCCAACCAGCGCCAATTCCAATCATGACGCCCGTTACTTAATGCCCAAGTTCGTTCACCGGGGTCAGCGGTTTTTGCCCGCGGACGAGGACGGCATGCAAGTTTTCCAAAGCGAGTTTAACCATGGCTGAGCGCGTTTCGGTCGAGGCGCTACCGATATGGGGTAGGCAGACAACTTGAGGGAGCTCAAGCAATGGATGGTCTTTGCCAATCGGTTCTTCAGCAAAGACATCCAAGCCGCACCCGGCAATCTCCCCTGTTTTGACAGCCTGGTACAATGCTTTTTCATCCACGCTTTTTCCCCGGCCGACATTCACGAAAATCGCCTCGTTTTTCATCATCCGAAACGCCTTTTCGTTAAAGATTTGGCGGGTCTCTTCGGTTAACGGCAACAAATCAATCACAAAATCCGCTTCTTGCAACAAGGTTTCAAAGGAAACATATTTCGCACCTAGCTCGGTTTCAGCTTGTACATTCCGCGAGCGATTATGGTAAAGGATGTTCATCTCAAAACCTTTCGCCCGCTTGGCCACAGCCGTTCCGATGCGGCCCATGCCGACAATACCGATCGTTTTATGATGAACGTCTGTACCCGCTAAAAGAAACGGGCCCCACTCCTTCCATTCGCCCTTTTTGATAAATTCAGCCGCCTCCACAACACGCCGGGCGGTAGTCAAAACTAAAGCCATCGCTAAATCCGCTGTTGTATCCGTCAAGACATCGGGGGTGTTTGTCACGTGGATGCCCTTTTCGGTGCAAGCGGCGATGTCAATATTGTCATAGCCGACGGCAAGGTTGGCGACGATTTTTAATTGCTTCGCATGCGTGACTAATGGCCGGTCCACGGCATCCGACAGCATCGTTAATAACCCGTCACTTTTTTCCACTTCTTGTAACAAACGCTCGCGCGGAACCGGGACCAATGCTTCATTCCAGCTCGAGATCTCAAGGTCTTGACGGTAAGGCTTAAGCAAATGTTCTGGTATTTCCCGGGTGATAAACACTTTCGGCTTGCCCACACTTCCACCTTCTCGTTTTTTTCTTCATTATAACGAAGATTTCACCGTATCGGCCAGCCAGTCAATTCTTGGCAATGTTTTCATATAGCGTTTTCCGAATGCGGCGAGGAACCGTTCTTCGCGGTCGGTTTGTTCCAAAAGCTCATGAAGCGCAGCCAGAGCTTTCTGTTCGTCTGCCCGGCCATCAAAAAAAGCTTCCGCGTTTTCAATAAACAAAAGCGGATATAAAAGCCGACTGAAAATGAGGCCGAGCCCGGATACGGAAAGTACGCGCTGGCTTACGTATTGATCGACAAAAGCAAATATGTCCGATGTCGAGCGATTTTGTAAAAGAGCTCGACGCATCCATTCGGCTAAATCACGCGCCGGGTGGTCGATCACCCACTGGTCCGGTGTTATCGAAAAAAAACCGTCCAGTCTCCAGCACTCTTCGTTGAAACGATGGTGGGCAATCACCGGTTGATCGGTGACAGGGACATCAATAAAAAGATCCGTCACATATTGAATGGCGTTTTCCGCGCGTCCCGAAAAATAGGGGAAAATTTCCAAAAACAAGGTTTCATAATCACTAGGCACGTTTTTCTGTTCAACATCATTCCACTTCATGCTTAAATCGTCGATGCGCTTCGCCCAAAAATCGCGCCAGCCGGAAAGAAGATAATGGCGGCTGGGGCTTTCGCTGAGAAGTGCAGTACCTACCTGATGAAAATGGGCCAAAGTCTTGCCATCGGTTCTAAGCGGGCGGTCGGGATGATTCAGCAACAAAAGCACAACGGAATTGTCCGCGATCTTGGCGGTTGTCTCATTCGTTTTTGTCGGAACAATATAGGCGACGGATTCGCCCCGGCGAAACAAGGCTTCACTGTAATATTGAAGTTCCCTGAGATCCGGATGATGAAATTGGGAAAGGTCTCTTAATAGATAAAGGCGATTTCCGTCGGTTAGCCATTCGCGTCCGTAAAAGCGAACCTCTTGTAATGTCAGCCCGTATGCGGCAAAGAGTTGATCCCGTAAAGACAATATCCCCACCCCGTGAAATAAATTTGAGCCTTTAATATCACAAGAAAAAGCATTCTGATGTATAATATGAAAAAATCAGGGCGGGCATGAGACCCGCATAAACCTTTTTCGTCAAACACACGCTATAAAGCAAAGGATGGTGGAAAAATGGAAGACATCATAGCCCAAACGGCCCGCCGATGGTTGAAGGAACGCGGGGTAACGGTTGATGATATAGCGGAATTAGTGCTTTTTCTCCAAGAAGAGTACATACCGGGGCTCACATTGGAGGAATGCCGGAAAAACGTCGAAGCGGTCTTATCCAAGCGGGAAGTGCAAAATGCCATACTAACTGGCATTCAAATCGACCGGCTCACTGAAAAAGGGATGTTGGAGGAGCCGCTTCAAGATATGTTGAAGCGCGACGAGGGGTTATACGGTGTGGATGAAATCATTGCCTTTTCGATCGTCAATGTCTATGGCTCCATCGGCTTCACCAATTACGGCTATATCGACAAAATGAAACCCGGCATCTTAAAGCGGCTAAATGACAAGTCGACTGGAGAAGTGCATACGTTTCTTGATGATATTGTCGGGGCCATCGCCGCCAGCGCATCGAGCCGACTCGCCCACAGCCAAGCGCCGTCACCTCTTGTTGATGATTGAAAGGCTTTCCGAAATACTTAACGATCGCTGGACTTTTTCATAATTATAAAAGCGACCCGTGGCACCCCTCCCTGACGCTAACGCCATCATCTGTGAGAGGTGCCGGTTGCTTTTCCTTTTTATCGGATGTCGGATGCCAGTTGACGCGATAAAGGTTTAGCTTCCAAATACCGGAACGTATGCTCATTTTGATGCTTTTCGCTACCGAAAAATGAGCATAAATGCCGTTTATTGCGCATTTTCATGCCGCTTCTGCCTTAAAATTGCGCAGACGCTCCAGTTTTTTACAAATTTAAGTCTCGTTTTTCCAAATAATGGAGCGTTTGCACATTTTCGCGCTCTTCCCTACTCAAAATTGGGCATAAATGCCGTTTTTGCGCATTTTCTGGCCGATTATGTCTTAAAACTGCGTAGACTCCCCAGTTTCTTAAAGTTCCCGTGCCGATATTACTACTTCACTTTGAGTAGTAGACACCTCCCAAACCACCGCTTCAGAATTCCCATCCCCCAGATCGAATTCTATTTATACGGGCATAAATAAAAGCTGACCAGCATTGGGTCAGCTAGAAAACAATTATAGATGCCATTCGGCAAGTGAAGCGACGGTATAAGTGGGCGGCTCATTGACCTTGGCCAGTTCTTCAGCGGTCGTGACGCCGGTTTGAACGAACAATGTATCCACACCGGCGCGAAGGCCAGCCAAGATATCCGTTTGGTAATTGTCGCCGACCATCAACACATCAGAAGCCGCAAGCCCCAAGCGCTCCAAGGCTTGGCGAATGATGATCGGCTCAGGTTTTCCGATGAAAATCGGCGCCACACCCGTTGCCACTTGCAGTAGCGCGGTAATCGACCCGTTTCCGGGAAGAAGCCCCCGCTCTGTCGGAAGGGCGACATCCGGATTTGTCGACAAAAAGGTCGCCCCGCCCCGAATGGCTAAGCAGGCTTCCGCTAATTTTTCATACGTCAGCTGGCGGTCCATGCCGACGGCGACATAATCCGGCTTTTCCGACGTAATAGTCAATCCCGCTTCACGTACAGCGGTCCATAGACCGTGCTCACCAATGACATACACCTTCGCCTCTGGATTTTTCTCCTGCAGATACCCCGCTAGCGCCATGCTGGACGTAATGACATCTTCGGCCGCACAAGGGATGTCCATTGCGGTTAACGTCTGAGCGACGTCTTCTGGCGTTTTAGTGGAATTATTTGTGACAAACATGTAAGGGATGCCGCTTTCCTTTAAATGTTTTAAAAGAGCGACGGCTTCCGGAATCGGTTCCGTCCCCCGGTATACCGTGCCATCCAAATCAAATAAATAGCCTTGATATTTTTTCACGCGATGTCATTCCTTTGTTGGTTTAAATGCCGAGACGGGTCCGAGCTCTCTGTCAAGATATGTACGGACTTGATCAGGAAAAGCTTTCCAATCCTCATAAAAACGTTTGAGCTCCGCCGAAAGCGAGTCATGTTGAATATGCGTATAATCGCGCACTAAAATTTTTCGTAATTGAACGACCCGCTTTAACCCTTCTTCGTTCTCTTTAGACACAACGCCCTCATCAACGAGAATATCGACGATGTCCTCATAGCTTCCCGGGTCGCGCATAATAAACCCATCGATCATTTGGTTACCGACGTCTAAAAAGGATTCCACGAGCACATGAACGAGGCGCTCCAAAGCCAATTTTTCGATAGGGGTTTGCCAGCTTTTTTGCGTTTGAAACATTTCCAGCAAGGTTTCCATATGATTTAACGTCTCAGCCAAGCGTTCCCGATCAACAAAATACATGTTTCTCACCTGCCGTGTTTTTCATATTCCCACTACATTACGGTTATATTATCCGATAAGGTGGTGTCTTTATGGTAAAAAAACGAAAAGAAGATCAATACAGTGATTTTGCCAATGTTGTCGACCAAAATCAGTTTCTGACTTCCGAAGAATTTCCTGAAGGGTCCTATGGTCAGGCCACAGCGGACGACCGTCCTGTGACGAATAAGGATACACCTTGGGTTGAGGGACAAAAATATATCAGCGGATTCGCGTATGAAGACCGCACCCTCCATAAAAATCTGCCAAGGCAGTTTCCAGGTGCTCATCCGACCCACGACGACCCCGACCAAGAAAAAGTTCCGCCATACGAAGATTATACCCCCTGATTTTCAGGGGGTATACGCATCTATACCATCTGGTTTAAGCTTTTTCACAACAAAATAGCGGCAGCCGAAATTGCAATATTCCAAGATATATTCTGGAAGGGTGCCGATGCGCGATTCTGGCGGGGCTTTGCGGTTATTGTTTTCGTAAAATCCGCGCAGGCGCAATTGTTCGTAGCCCCAATCGCCGACAATATAATCGTACTTGGCCAAAATATCTGTGTAACGCTTGAGAAAAGCGTCTTCGTCCCAGCCATTGCGATGGTCTTCAATAACCTCATAGGTCACATGATTCACTTTTACCGCTATTTTCTTCGGCCAGTCCATGGACATCCCCTCCGCCCTTTATTTTAACATACTATCCCAAAAAGAAAAATGAATCCATGGATGGGAAGGCAAGATTTGCTAGCAAATAATTTTCGGAAGAGGTCATTCTAAAAAATAAAGATATGATTGAAACCTTTTTCCAGGAGGCTAAGACATGGTT
>Ga0310838_1000355_pt1 | contig 44569 bp, 38 predicted proteins | sample SM_ome_6_FD_202241 | JGI IMG/M metagenome (GOLD analysis project Ga0310838, IMG submission 202241) | Sorghum-adapted microbial communities enriched on stacked mutant (SM) sorghum from Joint BioEnergy Institute, Emeryville, California... ...
GTATGGAAAGTGTTTTAGACACTCGCAATTCCTCCTTTGAATGTGGTTTGGTTACTAACATTCTTGCCAGAGGTTGCGAGTGTTTTTCATTTTATTTCAACATTTTCACAAAAAATGGTGATGAATCTGAAAAATTAATTCTACTCAAGCAGTTCTCCCTAATTAAGAGAGTTATAGCTTTTGAGAGTTTTAAAACAAAAATTAATTCAGAAGGAATGACCCAAATAGTAAAAAGCGCAGTAAAAGGATATATTTTCGTGGAATCTGAAGGGGGATCCTTTCAAATCTCTCCGGAATTGTATCACTTTTTAAAGAAAATTCCCTTAGTGTGCAAAGTGCTACAGTTTTCGATAGGTGAACAGGAGTTTAATCAATTCTTCGAAAGAGTTGATGTAGAGGAAGAGGTTGAAGTTATTTTAGAAGATTCTTTGGAAACTGCAGTTGAAGAGTTTAATGAGCTTGTTACGGAGCAAAACTGCAAGGCCGCATTAAGGCGCAAAAAACCTGTATTTAAAATGACTGTAGGGTTTATGAACAAAATAGGCCTTTCCATACATGATTGTTGGGTAAACGGAGTTTTAGCAATAAACGATCTAATTCACAAGCTAAAAAAGCAGATCAAAACAGCAACAGATCAATACCCAAAGAGTTTTTTAATAGGAGAGGGGTATTAGTGTGAATGGCGCTACTCATTTGATTGCAGGATTGGCTGTATCGATTTATGGAGGGTATACTTCTCCATTAAACCTCATAGTAGCGGGAGCATCTGCTTTAACACCAGATATTGATACAAAAAATTCATTGTTGGGTAGATTAATACCAGTTTTACCATCCATAGTTGAAAAAACGTTAGGGCACAGAACAATTACACATTCATTAATTTTCACTGCTTTTTATGCGTTTTTGATTCATCTGTTTTTGCCTGACCAGCTAATTCCGTTTCTAATAGGCTATGTATCTCATTTGGTCTTAGATATTTTTACCGGAGGAGTGCCTCTCTTATATCCAATCAATAGAAGATTTTCTATTCACTTAGGCATACCCTCAGTTTTTGTAGAAAGCCTCGCTATACTTGCTTTTGGGGTTTATTTGGGAATCAGTGTTCCTTGGGCATATGTTTGGGAATTGCTAATGCAAAATATACCATTTATGTAGGAGGGAAAGTTTATGAAACGTAAAGGTTTTTTGATTATGTTAGTGCTTATGTTAACTTTTGCTGCGATGGGTACTGTATCTGCTTCCCCCAATAGCAATACAGTTAAGCCAACCATAGATCCCTTTGGTATTTTAGAAGGATCAAAAAATGCAGATAAAGAAGTGACGGATTGGTTCCAGACAGTGGTGGGAAAATTGGCTGGGTACGCTCTTATGATTGCATTTATAGGTGTATTAATCTTGGCGGTCATGATGGCTTTGCCATTAGGTCAAAGGGTAAGAGAATGGATCAAAGATTACGGCTTAAGAATCATAGGGTCGGTGGTCTTAATCGGTATGGGTTTATTTGTTGTGAAGTGGATTTATAGTTTCTTTTCAATTGGGTAGGGGGGTAAAAATTTCATGCGAGCAAAAGTTCCCAAAGGGCTTAAAAACGATAAGCCTCTTTTTCATTTATTTTTAGATCAATGGATTGTTCTATTAATATTTTTATTTTTAATCATTCTATTGATAAACAGCGGCTTCTATGAATTTTTGCTTATATTCATTCCGCTAACACCAGTATTTATGTTCGTGAAGATCCGCCGAGAAAAAATCTGGCGGTTTATTTTTAAAGTGATGATGTTTCAGTTCCGGCCCAAGAAGGTGGTGAGACGAAATGTTTTTTGGATCGAAAACGAAGAATGATAAATCGGTTACATGGGACGAGTATTTGGAGATCGAAGATATCCAAAATGGGGTTGTAAAGTTAAGTAATGATCGGTATCGGGCTTATTTGGAAATATTTCCGATCCCGTTAACCCACTGTTCAGAACAGGAAATGATGGCAGTATATCATGGATGGAGAAACTTCCTAGTCACTCTTGAACAAATGATTGCGATATTTATACAAAGTAGGCAAGTCGATTTAGATTCTGTATTAAAAATACAGCGGGAGAATAGAGAAAGGTTTATTGAACAATACGGTTTATCCGGAAAAATAACGGAGCAGTTTTATATCGAACAAGAGAGCTTTAATTTAGACCTCATGGATAATCGAAATCTCCCGATCAGGAGAAATATTTTTATTTTTATAGCGGATCATAAAAAGTTTGGGTCTATAAACGAAGCTACAGAATATTTGCATGACCGCATCGAAGAATCAGAGCATCGGATTAAGGTGTTTTCGAGAAGAAAACATCTGTTAGATAATGCAGGTGTTTGTGATCTACTTCAAGCATGGGCAAATAAGAAACAATCCCGCTATATAACAGGAAAGGAAATGTATGAAAGAGGATTTCACGAAACATTTTTGGTCAAGGGGGTGCCTTTACATCTTGCTGAAAATATTTAACCTTAGGACTAAGAAAAGTGAAAAGCCTAAAACGACAATTCAATTAACCAATTTACTGACACCAAACCAATTGAATCTGGATCTTATCACGCACATAACCTCAGGAGACCGATACATTCGCACCTTTGTAATAGATGGTTGGGCAGATGAAATCGATTTTGGATATCTGCACCCCTTGATTTCTTTTGATGGGGATATAGATCTGATACAATACATCGTTCCGGTTCCAAAGAAGAAGATTATTTCGTATTTGAATCGGCGCATTGAAGGAATTGAATCACGTTTGATAGAGAAAGCAAAATGGGCTTCTTCTCGCGGTGTTCGCTCTATGAAGGAAGAATTAGCCTATTTAGATCAATTACGAAGCGATATTGATAATAATCGGGAAAAAATTATTTATTTTGATCATCACATATCCATTGGTGCAGATGATTATGAACGTTTGGAGAGTCAAACCCATAAGTTGCTATCCAAATTTGGAGGCATCGAAGAGCAGTTAAAGGCGTGCCATTTTGAACATGATCTTGTCTTTAAAAGCGTTAGCCCTTTAGCTATTAAGAGGAAAAATTCTTGGAAAGAAATGACTTTGGATGCAGGAACTAATCTGTATCCATTTACAATGAGTGATTGGCCTCATGAAAAAGGTCCTTTGATCGCCATCAACTACGACACCAGTTCCCCTATATTATTTGACGGATTTAATAAGGCGCATGTAAGTAACTATGGAATCTCGCTGATTGGAGTATCCGGGTACGGCAAGACATCGATGATTCAAAAGATTATGGCCGGGGAAATACCTTTTGGCATTCAATATTACGTAATTGACCGAGAACATGACTTTAAAGATTTGATCGAAATTGTGGGAGGAACATTTCTTGAGATTAACCGGCACACCGATTTAAGACTAAATCCATGTGACATCGAAGAAGAATTTAACGAAGATCGCGGTGAATGGTGGGTAGACATTCATAGCAAGATTGAAGACTTAACCAATTTGACCGCCTTTATGTTAGGACTGAAAGATAAGACAGAGGATAAGTATATTCTTGCCTATATTGATCGAGCATGGCTTGATGTATACGCAGGAATTACCGAAGACCCACATTCGTTGTATACGGAGGCCTATTTTGATCCAGCATCTGGACAATTCGTTCGAGGAAAAAAGAAGCGGATGCCACGGTTTTCAGATTTTTATCATCGTTATTGTGAAATTGTAAGTGGAATACGTGAATTGGAAAAAACGATAGTCACTTTAGAGCGGTATACGGAAAAAGGAAATTTAGGTTTATTCGACTGTCATTCTAACGTAGATATTTCAAGTGCTCCTGCTGTTGGTTTCGGAATCAAAGAATTAAAAAAGTCTGAACTGGACCCAATTGCGAGTATGGTGATCATGACGTTTATTGAAAATAAGTTTCTGAAAAAGAGGAATCGAAACGATCAATCTCTGTTTCGAGTGGTCAATGATGAAGTTCAGGAAGATTTGGCCAATCCTTATACCGCCGATGGGATAGAAACATTTTTTAGGAGATTCCGGAAACGTAAGGGCGGTCCCATCGCAGCAACACAGAACTTTCAAAGGCTTTATGCATCTGAACAAGGAAAAGCAATTGTACAGAATTCGGATACCAAGTTTATATTTGCGCAAGATACAGGGGATCTTAAACTCACATCTGAGCTATTTGGACTTACTGAGGGTGAACTTGAATATTTATCTATGAAATTACCACATCATGTGATCATCAAACAACCTAAATATTCCGTCCGGGCGGTAACGGTATTTAGCAAATTGGAACAAGAAATCTTTTTCCCTGAGCACGGCGGATAAAGGGAGGGTTGAGAAGATGAGAAACGTTATTTGGCCCAAAGTATTAATATTAACGTTAATTATATCGCTCTTAAGTGGAACCATTGCGACAACATTCGGACTTGAAAAGGCTGAGGCGGGAGTTTTGGATAAAGCTGGTGGATTCTTAAAAAATCAACTGACTAAATTGTTTTCATGGACCAAGAAGAATCCTGGGAAAACAACTGTCGCCATTGCCGGACTAGATTTATTTTTGAATGACGGCAAGTTTTTAGGGGCCACATTGGAATGGGTTTTAGGGGGAGTGGCAGGAACGGTAGAAAAAGTGTTACAACCCCCGCAAGAACTGATCTTCAACTACTATACTGTCGAACATGAAGATGGAACTAAAGAAGCTCTTTTTAAGGATAAAGATCACTTTCCGTTATATATCTTCAGTCAAGAGATGTGGGAAGTTATAAAAGGGTTCTATTATTTTTTTTCTAGCATATTTTGGTCTGCGCTTGTTGTGGTCATAATCGTCTACGCCTTGCGAATGGCGTCACCAACAAGCGGCGTGCTAGATGTCATCAACGCAAAAGATATTATTGGAATTTCATTACTTGCTGCGGCAGCGCTTTTTTTCATGCCGTACATGGTTGATCTATTGTCTGACTTAAGTATTTTGTTGGTAGGGATTGCATCAAACATTCCAGACCCTCAATTGATCGTCGATGGACTATTAGCATACGAAACTGGACATGGTTTGGTTGATGCTCTCTTTCATTTAATAGCTCTTAGTCAAATTGGGCTGTTAAACCTAATCTATTTTTTAAGAGACATGACTTTATTTGGGCTCATCGTTTTCTTCCCGATTGTATTAATCATAAACATGTTTCCGTCAAAAAGGCATTTGCTTCCTATGTGGAATAAAGAGATGTTAGCTAATCTCTTTTTACAACCGTTACATGCGTTTTTATTCAGTTTTGCGTTCTTGTTCTTGCAAGAAGCGGACGATATCAAAAGATATGTTCTCTCTTCGTTTCTTTTGATCGCGATTATTCCTTCGGGGATGATTTTACGAGCAGTCTTTAGAGCTCACATGGTAGGAAGCAATTGGGTAACAAAAGCTGTTCTGTCCGGAACTGGTTTAGCAGGAATGGCTCAAGTTGTCAAAATGATAAAGGATAGCGCTGGTGGTTTTAAAGATGTTTATCAAGATGTGAAACAGGATGTACAGACTCAAGGGGGGTTATCCAATGCCCTACGAAAGGGGTTTAATTTTACTACTAGTTCTTTAGGTGCAGTAACAGGATTAGCGCTTGCAGGAATTCCAGGTGCAAAAATCGGCTCCTCTGTTGCCGGTTGGGCAGGGAATAAGGTTTCGACTGGACTATTTCATAGAATTCCTGAGATGAAGAAAAAAATGGAAGAATGGAAAAGTCCACTTAACATGAATCAAGAAGAGGTTAGCGAATGGAAAAACCATTTGTATCAAAAACAAAAAGAACATAGCCTTAAAAACTCCGCCGTTCGTTTTGGACAAGCAAAAGCAGACTATGAGATCAAAAAGCAGGAATATGCACAAACCTTGCATGACTACGTTATGGCAACACCTGATCATAAGTCAGCAGTACGTGAAAAAGTAATTAAAAGCGTTCAAGATATGGATGCCGCAAAACGAAACTTGACTAACATATATCGTTCTGTACGCGGTAAGCAAGTTGCCAGAGATCCGGGACTAGCTGCCATCGCACGCGGTGAACTGGCTAAAGTAAGAACAGAACAAGGGAAAGTAAGAGTAGAACTAGCAAAGCAACGGTTAAATCACTTAAAAACAAATTATACAACGGCTTCGAAAAAATATGTCGAATCGATTACAGCCTTACCTAAAGATTCAAATCCTGTGATAAAAAGGCTGGCTGAACAAAAATATAAACTTCAAAACATAAAAAATGGTTATGAGGAAGCGAATAAGAGATACGTGGACGCACCATTAGGATCGGTCGAAAAAGCACAAGCTAGAAAAGTATTGTTGCAAATGAAAAAGTCTATGGCAGCCACTGAGCAAATGTATCAACGGGAACTGCGAAGTCCTTCGGTACAAAACTTGATCCAAAAAGCATCATATACGCCGGGGTATAATCAGACCCGTCTAGATTATATCAACTCAATCCGAAAATATAATGAGGCCTCGCTGGGAAGCACGGAAAAAGCGCAAGCAAGAAAACACTTGGTTGCAAGCATGAAAAAGTTGCGAACAGAGGCTATTGAGCAGAAACAGAAGCGGGAACTTTATACCGAAATATTGAATCAGGCTATAGAATCCCGCGCTGAAATGATACAAGCAGAAAGGGAGAGTAAACGTATAGAAAGTGAATTGAAGAAATCTCAGCGTTTATTGGGTGGAAGACCATGAGAATTATTAAAAAGCTTGGCGGGGTGGCGATCTCGTATTTAGTATCCATGTTTGTGGTTGGGATTTTAGCCATCCTCCCTTTTTTGTTTCTTACGGGACTTACCCTTTTTGCTCTTGACTCTATGAAAACTACAACGGGAGAAAACTATAATCTTTCCGGATCGCCCGATTTTGATATTGAACTTGGTAAAAAAATCGTGGGTGAGTATAAAGAAAAGGCTAAAGAATGGATGAAGGGATTAAGTAATGAAGAGATCCAGCAAGTCGTATCAAACGGTTTAGAAATGCAATACAGTGTCATGCTTGCTCTAGATAAAATCCGTTACAACTTTAGCGATTTAGATAAATATCAAAGATACATGAATGAAACCTATGAGTTACTAAAACCCGAGTATTTTTTCCGGGATAGCGAGATCAGGATAAAAAAAGAAAGCGTGGTTTGGGATGAAAAGTTACAAGATTTTAAGACTGTTGTGACCGAAGAAGTCAAAACAACCCGATTACTGGATAAGGCAGTTACTTATCAAGGAGAGTTTCGGTTCTTCTATAAGATGATCACTGATTACAATGAATTGCAAACTGAAGGTGGAATCGAAAGAATCTGGACGACCTATGAAACATTAAGAGAAACGAAACCGGATTATAGCTACGAAAAATTAAAGAACGCACTTGCGCGATTGGGTTGGGATGATGATAGCAACGTGGATTTGGTCATTTTCCAAGCATATTCATTTGATCCGAACGTTAAAGATCCCAAAATTGAAAATCTGCTTCCGGACAATTTGCTTAAGGTCAGACCAAGAGGTTTTTATGGAAAAAATACAGATCTTCCTAAAGATGAACATGGGGAAACCGACTATCTAAGCCCTCTACTAAAAAATAAGGTTCCTGATAACTACATCGCCACGAAAACAGTAAAAATACAGCTTTACGGACAATCCTATCGAATCGATAAAGGAAGAACGGAGCTAGGTACCACACCTCGAAGAGGAACGAATGGACGTTTTGGAACGATTGCTGTAGCTAAGAACAATCCATATGGTCTACAGATAGGAATGAAAGTCTATATCCCTAGATACGGATATGCTGTGGTAGAAGAATACAATGGCAACGTTGATGATCCGGGAATGAATGATCGAAAAAGCTTTTGGGACAATGTGATCTCCTTTTTATATTGGGAACTTGATCTTGCGGATTCCGCTTTAGATTCGATTTTAAATGTGACTTCTAAAGATGAAGTAGTTTATTTATATGTCGGAGCATCCAACGATGAATATTCCAAATTTGAATTTGCACGAACTGCCAATCAACGATGGAAAATTAGTAACGGGTTTGTGGGCGGAAATCCTAAATGGTATGACGATGAAACGATTTACATTTTGGACTCGAATTACGAGATTCCTTTCAATGTTACACAATACGAGCAAGAAAATCGTGTGTTTTTCGATGGGAGTACATGGCCAATTACAAGTCCTTACGGAAACAGAATACATCCCATTACGAAAAAGAAGTCCTTTCACAGGGGAACCGATTGGGGAGTTCATTATGGGGTACCAATCCTTGCATTAAATAGAGGAGTCATTCTTGATCAAGGAAAGACAACCGAGGAAGGCAAGTATGTAAAAATTCTTCTTGATTTAAAAGCGCGTGAAGGGGATCAACTAAAAGACATTGTTCTTCGATACGTTCACTTGAGCGACTACGTTGGCTCAGTAGGACAAGCCGTCGAGCAAGGGGATATCATAGCGCATGTAGGAAACACAGGTTTATTTACGACCGGTGCACATGTTCATATGGAAGTGATTGTAGGTGATACCAACCGTGATCCAACGAAATGGATTCCTTTTTTAATTCGTGCGGATGGAGAGATTGATGTATTTGGAGATCAACCTTATTTTGGAGGCGAGGAATATGACGACGATTAAGATGACTAGAGTATTTCTGTCATTGATCTTGGTATTTATCTTTGGGCTTAATGGTGTAATTTATGCGGATGAAAATCCTGGAGAGAAACCGATTGAAATTATAAAGCCATCCATTGACCCGCTAAATATTACGGATAGCAAAATACATGGCAAAGATCCTTTAGACTGGTTGTGGGGAAAGGTTTTGGATCTACAGTTATGGTGTAAAAAATTAGTGGAGAGAATTTTGCCGATTTTACCTACACTCTACGGAGTAGTTCTCATTGTTGGAACCATTCTAGGGCTGGTAATCTCAAAGAAAATTATTAAGTGGGTTCTACTTACAGAGATTTGTTCTTTAGTTGGTATCATACTCATTTTGAATGGGTATGATTGGATGCAATCTTTCATTAAGTGGTTATCGACTTAAGTCATACGTTATAGAAAGGAGAGAAGCGATTATTATCCCTTGTCTTTATAAGGCAGGGGATAATTATTGCGTTTAGATTGAGATTAATGTTAGCTACAGAAGACCAAACATTAAATCAAGCCATTGCAAATTTTGATGGGATTGAAGTCGTTGGAGTGGTAGATTATGCAGAAAATCTATTGGATAAGGCATCTGAAGTAAAGCCGGAAGTGGTTTTGATCACTGAAACATTACCGATTAATCGTTTTAAGAAAGGAAAATATATCGGAGCAGAAACCAATCTATTAAAAATTTGTGAGCGGCTCGTCGATGAGGGGATCAGGGTAGTTATCATCATAAATGACCGTCCGATGGGTCATCCCTTCTTAAAGGGTTTAGTTGGTTTAGGTGTTTACGACATTATAATGGGGAACCCGATTCATATTAGCCAAATTGAAAAGGCTATCAATGAACCACATTCAAGAAAAGATGCAAAAATGAAGTTTGTCGGTGTGGAAGAATTAGTGGAAGATACTCCTTCTACAGATGAGAACCGGATGAAATTTTTACAGATCGTTAGTGGTCTTGAAAAAGAGCGGAAATTTAATCCGCTCTTCGGTTTATTTAAACGTAAAGATATGAAGGATTCGCAAACTGCTTCCCCTGTACCAGAAGATAACTCTAAACAAGAGGGAGAGGATTTTAACACAATCATTCCGATAGAAACAGAGAATAAGAAACCTAAGATCAAGTTGCCTGAAATAAGGTTGTTTAAGAACGCAAAGGAATATTTAAAGAAAAATAAAGAGGAGATCTCACATATACAAGAAAAATCTGAGACAAAATCAAATTTCGACAAAAAATTTTATTTGAGAAAGAGCGGTATAAAACCTCTACTTATAGCCGTAATGAGTCTGCATGGCGGCGCAGGATCAACATGGCTGTTGCACAATTTTTCACGTTACCTATCCGTTTGTGGAATTGGCAATACAATTTTAGAAGCCCTTTACCCGGCTGATGTGTGGTATCACTTACTGTTGCGTGAAAGTACTCCATCTCAGGATTGGGTATGTTGGCATACGTCTGTTCTTGAAGAAAGGGATATCTACAAAGATCAGTATTGGGAAATTGGAAGGACTTTGTATATTCCAAAAAAAGATGTGGATGGAACAAGATTTACGGAAGACCATGCTGAAAAACTCATCCAGCTATCTAGAAAGAATTCGATTCTGTTTGTGGATCTCTCGCATGAGTGGAATGATCCGATTTCAAAAGCGACACTAAAGCAAGCCGATGAGATCTGGATGGTTGGACAACCTAATCCTGCGATTTTGGATGCACAAGCCTATCGCCGAACAGAAATTATGTTACTTTTAGAACGATTTAAAGAAAACTTTATCTTTATCGGAAATCTATGGAGCAATGTAAATTACGATCATTTTCCATTACGGCCTGAGATCATGATTCCGTACTGTAAGGATAATGTTAATGCTCTTCTTGAAGGTAAAAGTCTTTATGACTACAACAAGAAAAGTCTTGGAGTATTTAAGCATCTTGCGAAACGAATTGAGGGGATATAAATGAGAACATTTAAACTTGATAATGTGCAGAAACCCATTTATCTAGAAAAACCAGAAAAGCGAGAAAACAGAATTACGGTTAAAGAACAAAAGATAATTGCCGTTGGAAGTTCAGGAAAAGGCGGAACAGGAAAAACTACTTTTACAGTCCATTTGGCGCACATGCTGAGAAAAATGGGAAAATCTACAGTTCTGGTTGACTTAGATATTCCCCATGGGGACATAGCGGTTTTGCTTAAGACCGGATATGACCGTTCGATTGTGGATTGGATAGATATACCTGATGGAATATCGCCCTCACATATCGAAAATTTGTGCTTAGAAGCAGGCAATGGATTTTTAGTCATTCCATCGATCAGAACGCTGAGTGATCAAGGAAAAGTAAATCACCGAACTTTCGCGGAGAAAATAGCTGCGAGACTAGCGGATTACGAAGTGATTATCTTTGATACAGGACCGAATCTGGAGCCAATTACTTTAGGGGCATATGACGTCGCCACAGATATTTATCTGATGTGCGAATATGATGAGGCCAGCCTTACGAATGTTTATCGTGGGATCAAAGAGTATAAGAGTCAAGGTGGGGATATCTCCAAAGCTAAACTGATCATTAACAAGTTGGACAGGCAACCTAAAGTAGATCTTATCAAAAGGCTTACGGGTGTTAAAGAGATTCACTTCCTGCCACTAGAGGCAAGAATGAATGAGATCAGGAGTAAAGGTGATTGGTTGCATGGAAAAAGAAAACACCCCTACACAAAAACTTTAACCACGATTGTAGCTGATCTATTCCCTAAAAATAGGACAGAAACGATCTTCGAAACGAACAGGAAAGGTATTTTGTCATACCTTTTTGGCAGGGGGTAAAATCATGTATTCATGGATCCAACTTATCGCATTATTCCTGTATCATGCAGTAAACATTTTTACCGATGTAAAGTTCCGAAAAACTAAGAATCTTTGGCATGGTATATTCGTGTTGGTTGGAATTGTTGTGTGGTACTTTGCAGAAGCAACTACGATCCGTTTGATTACCGTTTTTGGTTTAACCATGGGAACTGGACTTCTCTTGGAAGCTATTCGAATAGGAGATTCTCGAATGGCAGGACCGGGAGATACGAAAATGCTCTGCGTTACAACGTTATGGTTAGGATCTGAACTAAAAGAGATCCCATCATATAAATTGGTACTTGGTACGTTCGTTTTTTATCTAACTATATTATTTGCTGTGTCATATATAACAATGTTTATAAAATATGGGGTTAAAGAGACGATAAAGGTGCAATTTTATAATTTTCGTTCTCTTCTTATCCCAGGGGTAAAAATGATTCGACTAACAGCATTAGAAAGGTTTCCCGGTGCAATTGCAATTGCAATCGGGACTTTTCTTTTTTATCTTCTGGTGCAAACACGAATGTAGTAATGAGAGGAGGATTTTTCAATGATCAAAACGTTACCTGCAAAAAAGCATTTTACAGAAAACGAGGTTCAAAATCTGATCAAGCATTGGAAAGGACAATACTCCTTCAAAAAAACACAAGGATTGATTGAATCGATTACTTTTTCCAAGAGATATCTAATATCCAACGATGTTCAGCACATCTTTATTTCAAGACTTATTAAAAGAGATTTCATCTCATTCCAAGGGGAAGAGAGGGAGTTCTCTTTTTCCATCATTGTAAAACCACAGGAAGTACACGAATTCAAAATGTTTTGCAAGGAGCTTGAAGAATTAGAAAGGAGGATGCTTGCAGATGGAAGAGAAGCACTATAGAAATATCAAAACGATCTTAGATGATCTGCGTTTTGGAGATTTACATCCGGTTGACGCTGAAAATCTCTTATACAATTTATTGAAAAAAGTCTCTAAGGAAAGCTATTCCAAAGGTTTTTCAGATGGGTTAGCTGCTTCAATTGGAAAGAGGGTTTAAAATGAATACGGCCATCGTACACAAAATTGAACGTGAATTCTTTATGTATGTCAAGTTTGTCTTTACATTTCTCCTTCTTGCATTAGTTTCATTTTTGCTAGCGACATATGTTTGGGTATTGTCTCTTCAATTAATTTTCTTATTCTTATCTATCTTTTGCATGCTACTGGGAGTCGTCTTTCTAGGGATAGCGGTTATAAAAAAATCAGCATTTGACTTTAAAATACGAAATTGGCGTAAAGAGGGAGAAAATCTTTCAAAACAAATTGGGTTAAAGCGGATACTCTTGTTAGAAAGCGATTTGGTATCAGAATTTTACCCAGATGCTTCCGGATACGAAATCCATCATAAACAGAGTGGATTGTTTAAAGGACTTGTGCTTATGTTCAGATCACAAGCACGTGTCAAAAAGGAGTTGTATGAAGAGTTAACCTATGATTTTAAGAAGTTGGCTGCTTGGGCATCCAATAAGGAGTCCATTGTACTTTTTACCACAACACATCCTAAGATGATGAGTGTTTGGAAGAAAACAGCGGATTCGTATTTTGAGATCACTCCATTAGGAAAATTGTTAGATCCTTGGATTGGCATGAATCGCATTCAATGGATGTTGTCTACGTTTTCAACAACGGGAAGGATGAATTTTACTCCTCCAAAAAAATGGGAAACGTATTTTTTTGACTTGAGGAGGTAAGAGGATGAAGCGTATATTTATAGCAGTATTTATTGTGCTTTTACTTGTAGTCTTGGTTTTTAGCCTTGAACAAAATGGAGTGCGTATGGCACCGAGTGAATATTCAAAAGAATGGACGGTCATTTAGGAAAACTTGATGGTTTCCATAAGAACAACTTCTCAAATGTAAGAAATTGTTGTATAGTATAGACAAATAGATGCGTATAATGAAAAAGACCGAAGGTGCTGGGAACACCATCGGTCGGTACAATAGACGTTCCCCTTTGGGGATCGGCTCAAAAACGGAGAAGTAGATCACTTAGGTTGTTTGGCCCAAGGGTGATCTACTTTCTTTTTCGAAAGGACAGTATAGCCACGATTAACATGGCGAACGCAATCATCAAAGATAGCGATTCAAATACTGTCATGGCATCACCCCCTTCCCTAGAGGATAGGGATGAGCCGATCACCCTTGAGGAGCCTATTCTATTGTACTTAACTTGATTTTAGCATGATCTTCCAAATATACAAGATAGATAACCCTGAACTTCTAACTGAGGCAGAGGCTTAAAGCGGGATTCTTTCAGTTAATAATGGATAATTAAAGGTCATAATTTTTCTTTTAGGCAGATCAGAGACCTTCACGATTTTTGTTTTATAGGAAGATGGAGATGTCATGGAGAAAAAGAATTGGAAGAAGAGAATAGAAAAATTAGTTCCTAATATGTGAATTTCTAAAAAAGTACTTGACACAAAATAATGGAAGATGTATAAATAGGTTAAAGTAAATAATTTTAGTCCGAACGGAAACCCCGAAGGATAGAGATGGTAGACCCATTCTCTGTCCTTTTTTAATTTCACTTTTATGAGATTGGGTCCTCTGTTCTTCCAACAATATAATCGATGGATCTTTAAAATGCTGGATTGTGATAAGAAAGTGAATATTAATAATTAGCCGTTTTTTTCATGGAACGTTAAATAGGTGTCAATGTCATCTGGTAAGTCTGCTTTGTCTAATACAGTTCCAATTATTCGATCTTCTATATCCTTTGAGAATAGCTTTGGCAGATTTTTAATTTCTTCATAGACAGTTTTTGTACAAATAACATCTATTTGAACAGATGATTTAAAAGTTGAAGTACTTATAAATGCTTCTAGTTTATCTTGAATACTTTTATTACTCTTGATGATTTCAATTTCAAAGTAAAATACATCTTTATTCCAATCAATTAGTTCTAATTTGTAGTCGAATGGGTAATACAACAATATTTCGTGTGGTAGCACTTCAAAGTATTTACAAAGTACATTTAACTTACACTCTAGCTAAGGGCTGCAAGGTACTGGTTGTTCTGTCGGAGGATTACGAAAGAATTCAATCAGTAAGCATTTTGCTTACTGATGTAGGTGTCATCAGAATGAAGACACCTAGCGGATTGCAGAAAATAAAAGTTTTCTAAGGAAATCGTGTTGATATCCGATAATCCTTTTTGACTAGTTTTTGTGTTGAAAGGCTACTCTCAAAGCAGACTCTTTTACTTGGAAAAATTTCTCCATAACCTTCTTGACTTATTGAATGTTTGAATGTTATCATTAAACCATCAAGGAGGTGATGAACTATTAAGACGATTACTCTTCGTCTGGATGATGAACTTCACAAACAAGTTAAGTTAAAAGCTGTGAAGGAAGAGACCACCATCCAAGACTACATCACATCGCTTATCAAGAAAGACCTAAAAATTGAAGACAAAAAGTAAAAGGGAAGTCGCTCCCCTACCACAGAGTTCGACTTCCCTCACATCAAACAACCACCCCGAAGGGCGATATACTGCTATTATAGCAGGGAAGTCCTCCTACGGGCAATGGTTGTAAACCAAAGGAGGATATCTGATATGGCAAGAAAATTCCGTTATAGTCACAATTATGGTCGTGTGACGGAACTCTTAGATGGTTATAAGGCTAGGATTGAGAAGGGGGCAAGAGTATGAGTAATCTTGCACTCGTTAAATCGGCAACCTTCGGCAACGTCCATTGCGACTTTTACAGCGACGATAAGGAAATCTGGATGACTCGTGAGCAAATCGGTATGGCTCTCGAATACAGCGACCCTGCAACAGCAATCGCCAAGATTCACAACCGTTACAGAGACCGTTTGGACAAATTCTCAACCTATACCAAACTGGTAGGGGTTGAGGGTGAAAGAACTGTCCAAAGGGAAGTTGTGGTTTACAACGCCAAAGGCATCTACGAGATATGTCGTTGGAGCCGACAACCCAAGGCTGACGCCTTCTTTGACTGGGTTTATGAAATACTCGAAGGATTGCGAACTAGAAAAATGAATCTTCAATCAGTCAAACCTCATGAACAGAAGAAAATGGGATTCGAGACACACTTGCCTAAGACCTACATATCGGACGCTCTACCCGAAAATTTAAGAATATTAGAACTTGAATATCAAATAAGGAGCGCTAGAATAAGAGAAGCAGAAATTCTTTTGCAGATTTTAAATCAATATCCAGCAGCTATCGGAGCAGAAAATATTGCAAAACACATCGTGCACACCTTAACAGGTAAAGAGTTCATATTAAGTTCAGCCAAAGTAAACATAGCCACCAAACCAACGAATATCGGAAAATATATCAAAGAAAAGCGGGAGAAATCGGGATTAAGAATCATTGACTTAGCAGTAAAATCAGGAGTGAGCGCTGGACAAATCTCACGCATCGAAACTGGAGTTACCCGCAATCCCCGTCTTACTACAGTTCAAAACTTAATAGAAACATTAGAGGGAGCAAATAAGTCCGCACCCACGATAAAAGGAATTAACGTACAAGTACTTTTCGATTTAAGTGACATGTTTAATTTAAACCCTAACAAATTCAGAACAGTAAAAGAGTTTCACGAAGCTCTAGTAGATCGTATTTCACAACGAAAAGCTGCGAAAATACTTCAGGATATTCAGAAGATGAAATATCATAAGGAAGAAGATAGTGATATACAACACCTAATAGAGTTGTTACAAAGAAAAGCTGAAAATTCATACATTAATTAAGTAATTGTATTATACTATTGCATTTTGTGATTAGATATAGTAAGATAATCTTGACAAATAACCCTGCGTAAGCTATGCACTTTTTTAGCAAATCAAATGCTTATCCATATTAGCAGATAACAAGACCCCTCTAGTTCTAGTTTGAACTGAGGGGTTTTTCGCATTAAATAGAAGGATATTTTTAAAGGGAAGTGATATAAAATGACCTGATACAAATATTTTGAAAGTCGTGCTATGTTTAAAGAAAAAAATAATTTAGGGGAGTGGTAATATTGAGCAAAAGTTCTATTATATTAGCATTATTTATTCTACTTTTTGTCATGCTAAGTGGAACCAGTTTAGCAGAAAGCAAAACGTTTTCTGATGTAGATACCAAGCATTGGGCAAAAGAGACGATTCAATGGGGGGTTGAAAAAGGAGTTGTCACCGGTTATACCGACGGTACTTTTAAACCGAATCAAAATGTATCAGAATCTGAGTTTTTAGCCATGTTGATTCGGGCATATAAGCCAGAGATAAAAGTTAAATCCGATGGTCATTGGGCAGAAAATTATTATGTGTTCGCAGCAAAAAACAACTATCCATTAGTTGGCTTCGACGATGTTGAGAAGAGAAATGCGATTATTAACCGTAAGCAGGTTGCTGAGTTGGTATCAGCGACACAGGGAGTAAACTATATTGGGGATGACGCGATCAGATACTTGTTAGGCAATGATCTTGCCAAAGGTACGGACCCAAATAAAAAAACGATCAAAAACTACAACCCTGACGGAAAGCTCTCACGTGCTGAGGCTGTACAATTCATTAAAAATTTGTTGGAACATGGCAAAGAGGATTTAGCAGCCAGACCTACTCAACCTTCAGACCCAAGCATATTACCGGATATCCCCCAAGGAAACAAGATGTATGGGAATGTAGAGTATATAGGAAAAGGGAAAGATCGATACGATCCTTCTCCAATGGATAAGATAGCTAGAGATGCTTCGATAGAATTTATTAAGAGTATTAAGGTTGAAGGAACTACTTTAAGTTTTACGATACCGCAAATCCCAAAAGGATATATTTTCAGTTTTAGTTATAACGACAAAACCAAACCTGAAGGTACTGTTCCTAGATATGATTATTATGTAGGAGAAACCAAAGCGACTTCAGGAAAAAAATATAGTTTTAAGTTTTATGGGAATGACGGCTATCTGGTTTTTGGTTTTACAAAAGAGAAAAATTTTGGAGTTGTTGTAGAAAGTGCAACGATAGACGTACCATCTTTAAAAATGGTTTCCAGTTTTGAAGGGTGGGAATAAGTAAAGATGAATAATACCTTTTTAAAAGGAATGTCGATTATGACATTCCTTTTGTTCGTGCTATTTTTGGGTTTTGTATCAGCAGATAATAATTTACTGTATAAAGACTTCGAATACGGCCAAAGAAGAGATATCAAAGTAAGAGGAGATCTGACAGCAGCGGGTGTTAAAGACGTTCCATCTGAAAGAAACTCTTGGGCATACCGACATGATGTTAGATTCTACAACGTTATAACCAAGCAATACACACCCTCTAGTGGTTATTTTCAGGCTCAAGGCTTTCAATTAATTGAATCCGAACCGGGCGATAATTTTTCAGGTAGACGGGGATTATTCTATGCCCCCTTAGAAGCAAGTGTAGTTGAAAAGATTGCTACTTATGCGAATGGTGAGCCGTCATTCGTAAAAGCAAGAGCTGAAAACTACTTAAACGAAGCAAATACAAAGTTTAAGGATCTATTGGTAGACAGTAGACTCACCTACCTAGACTTTGGTACCTTCGTCTACTACAGCGGCGGCGGAGGATTTACTCAAAAGCAGGTAGGGAATGGTACAACAAGCCCGCTTTATCAAACTACATTCAATATTACACCGTTTCCTGCTATTAAAACATTTGAAGCAAAAGGGAACCTGTTAATAAACGGGTACTTTGATCTAAACACCGAAACATACGCCGTTTATGATGGAGGAAACATATCTAAAATTACGATCACAGGTGGACCGGATCAGATTAACAAAGAGATTAATGTTAACGATTTCATTAAATCAAATAAAATCGGCAGCTACACGCATAGCAAAAAGGGTCAGATTAAATATAGCCAGCTTAGCAGTATCTTAAATAAACCCGGAACGTATAAAGCGAAGCTTGTTGTAACCGATCCGTTCGCACGAAAAGCGGAGAAAGAAATCTCTTTTACTATTCTCCCCAACGATACAAGCAAACCTGATCTATACGTTTCAAAGGTTACAACAGGCACTTTTCGTGTAGGCAATACGATTAACACGCAAGTGACGGTCGGGTCGGCAAAAGAGTCTCCGGAAACCAAGACGGCCAAAGTCAAACTCTCTATAAACAGTTCCAAAGAGTTAGGTGAGAAAACCGTTACTTTAAAACCGGAAGAAGAGAAAGTTCTCACCTTTATCTGGAAAGCAGATCAAAAGACAAGTGGGTATTTGACCGCTACAATCAATATTCCACCCGAGTTTGAAGAGGTCACTCTGACGAATAATACGAAAGAAGTCTGGATTACGATTGATGATCCCGTCCCACAAATAGTGGCCTGTTCCATCGACGAAACAGCTAATCAAGGGGAGTTAAAACGAGAACGAAAATGGTATACCTATGATTGCAGTTATTATGATTGGGATAGAGAAGAATGGGTCTATCGAGATTGTCAGGATTTTTACGATGAGATTTACAATGAACACTTGAATGCCAAAATCGTAAACATCGCTCCCAGTACGGTAAAGGCAGGAATGGGCTTCGGATTTGAGGTGGAAACGGAATATTACGTGGATATCTACGAAACCCTAAACGGTACAACCAGAATGTGGACAGATCGAAACACCATCAGTTATTTGGGAACGCCATCGAAAGTAGAAGTAGAGTTTCCAGAACCATACCATCCGGAAACAGGAAAATACCTGCATTTTAATAATGATATCGTTCCTCCTCCGAAAGCAGAGATGGAACTGGTATCCACCGAATGGAGGGGGGATAAGTTTATTACGAAATGGGCTTTGAAGCAGACATGGGTGGAAGAATATAGTGGAAATATTTTTTATGACCCGTTAGATTGGCAGAGAGATCCGGGAGATGAACTTTTAGACGGTGGTCGCAAATGGTACACACCGTTTTATCAACCGGATGGCGATTATCCATTTAAGATTAACGTATACGGGGTTGGCGGTTCTGGGCTTAGATACTGTGATAACCAAAAGGTGAACATTTTTGGATCGCCAATCGAAGATTTTGTCATTCGCAGGGTGAATCCCAGCGATCCCTTCCCGGCTGGAGTAGGAAAGAACTGGGTTGGAAATGAATATGAGATCGAGAAATGGTCCGATTGGTATTGGGATGATACTGATCCGAATACCATTGATACCTCCAATCTAGATGGGGTCATCACTTATTACTTCACCATTGATAAAATCAAGGAGATCAAATCACAATTAAGGGACGAAAATGGCTTTACTGAGCTAATGACTGAAGTAGATCTGTCATGGCCATTATACGAACGCTTGGGAATCCCCATTCAGCAACCAAAGTATTTTTGGATGAGCGACTACAAACGAAAGAAAATGGAAGAGAGAGAAGAAAAAGAGAGGCAGAAAAATGGCGGATGGTACTAAAAGGCGGAGCATTCTAAGCTCCCCCTTTTGTTTTTTATAGAAAGGTGGTGAATTAATTGAAATGGATTCCAGCGTTTGGGTTATTTTTGATTCTCTATTTTATCTTCGCTTTTTTCATCTTTGATCTAAACTTTACGACCATTGCTTTTACCGATAACAACTCTGCCACGGAATTTGCGGCAAAAAACGCGCTGCAAAAATCGATTAATAAAGGTGTACTACGTCTGGAAGGGAAAGTGACTGTAAACGAAAAAGTGGCGAAAGATGAACTGGTGAAGTTCTACGCGGCAAACATAAACGCCTATACAGGAAATAAGTTGATTTCAATCAAGGAGATCCAAAACGATCCTCCGATGATTGTGGTAGATAGTTTTTCAGGGGCAGAAAGCCTCTATAAAAAGTATCAAGATGAGGAGAGTTGGGAGAACGATTTCAACCTCACCCGTTCGCGGGAGATATTTATTTACGAAGCTAAAGAATTGAACTAGAAAAAGGAGAGATTTACACATGAGAATATTAAGAGGGCTAAAATTCAGCAGATTGGCCAAACGTAAATTTGTTGCCCTACTGGCAGGAGCGGTTGTCGTTTTGGGAGTCTATCAATATAATCAAATGAGCATCAGGGAAAAGATTAATCCAATTGATGTGGTCTATACAAGAGTAGATATCCCACCCCAAACCCGTATTACCCCAGAAATGCTTATGGTTAGAAAGGGAGTGCCGGCCTCCTCAATTCCGCCAAATGCGTATATCCGGTTAGAAGATGTGGTGGGAAAGTGGACCTTAGATGGATTTGGTCTTTCCAAAAACAGCCTTCTTTACCGGGATAAAGTGGTTCCTCAAGAAGAAATGCCAAATGCGCCCATCTTAAATTTAAAAGAAGATGAGTTTGCATTTTCACTCTTGGTCGATTTGGAGAGAAGCAGTGGGAATGCGATTCTTCCTGGGGCTTATGTGGATCTTTGGTTTTTAGCTATGGTTGAAGAAGGGGATACCGGTACTTCCTCTGGAAACTCGAAAATAGTACGAAAGCCGCTTTTTGCTAAGATGTTTGAGAAGGTTCGTGTAACTTCGGTGAAAGATAGCAAAGCACAAAATGTCTTTTCTCCTGTAGACTATACGAATCAACATCAGCAAAATGGTCAAGAACAGCAAAATAAGTCAACTGCTGATCCTAAAACGATGGCGAAGTTATATACATTAGCAGTAAATGAGCAACAATTGGATTATTTAAACCGCGCCAAACAACTGGGTACCGTAATTCCAGTTGCATCCGGAACCAGTTATGAAGATATTCAAAAATCAGTCGTACAAGCTCATGAAAACGAAACAGACGAAGAGATTAAAACTTCTGATTTAGTTGAGATCAACGGAATTCTAAAATGGATCGATGAGAGAAGTTTTTCGTTGGATCATACCAAACAAGATACCAAGTTAGAGGGGCAAAGATAACCCCTCTTTTTCTATTCATTACTCACAATTTTTAAAGCAAGGGGATGAAGAAACATGTTATTGCTAGCAACTGCAAATCCGGAACTAGAAGCCTATATTCAAGAAAACGTTCCGAATGTAAATCACAAGACGTACTCCCATTTAGAGGAGTTACAAACAATTGATCTCTCATATATCGATGTGTGCCTTTTGTCCTTATATTTTCCTTCAGTTTCTCATGAGGAAGAGGTAGCTAAATCGTTTTTATTTACTATTCACCATTTGTTAAGCAAAGGGGTCCGAGTTATTCTATTAGGTAGCTCTGACCAGATCCATCTATTTGAAGCCGCTTTTAAAATTGGTGTATGGGATTTGGTGATTTCTGAAACAGGTGAATTATCTGGTCAAGAGATTTTGCACGCGATAGAAAACCCAAAAACCAAAGAAATTGCAGAGATCATATTAGAGCACTACAAAAAAGAGAAATTGGTTGAAGAACCGATGAACAAACGAGATAGAAAACCCTGGAGTTTTAAAATGAATGATCAATTAAAACAAACAGACAACAAAAGATTGGAGAATCAAGTATCCAATGAAAAGGTTATGATGGATGAACCCTTACCATCCTATAAAACTGAAATGAACTTGCAGAAAACGTTTAAAACAAAAGTGAAATTGGTTTCTTTTTGGGGAATCACGCCGGGGCTTGGCAAAAGAACATTATCCCAATCGTTGGCAAAAGTAATTTCAAACCGGGGCTACAGGGTTCTATATCTCGAATTGGATTATGAAAATGCGGCGTTTTCGATCACAACAGGCCTTTCACACGAGGAAAAGAATCTATTAAATATGGTTCTTGCTTTGAATGGAGATGAAGAGTTTGATATCCAAAACTTTATTGCTATCCCTGAGGACTTTATAAAAAAGGGCAGAAACGAGAAATCAATAGAGAAGATTGGATTTCACTTTTCTGTTTTTGCTGATTCTTTTCAAAAAGATCAGTTTCCTTCAATTTCTGATCCGAAGACCTTTGTTGATCGGTTTATCACTCGTGTAAAGGACTTACCTTATGATGCCATTATTTTAAACTTACCCAATCCACTTGAATCCATATTTGCTTTTCCAATCATGTTAAAATCTGATGCAATCGTAAACGTGATTACATTAAATCCAGCACGCATTAAAAAATATCAAGAGATTCGAAAAGTGATATCAACTACTCCGATTGATTCTAACAAATGGTTTACAGTTGTAAATCAATACGCGGTGAATGATCTTTCAAAAGATACCATCGATCAGGTCTTGGGTGAAAACACTCTACTTGTTGTGCCGAATGATGCTACGCGGGCTGAACATGAGCTAAATCTAATGATCGGCGGGGTAATGATTGATCGGGATATGGGATTACTCGCGGATCATTTTGGCTTTAAAGCAGAAACGTCTGAGAATAAACGGAAATTGAGCTTTTTATTTGGTAAAAGAGGAGGGAACTAAAAATGAGGGTGATTAAGCTCCGTGACTTTTTGGATCAAAATGTAGAGTTTCTAAAGGAACAAGAAGACAAGAACAAAATTGATCTTCATCAGATGTCTTATGACTACAGAGCGAGTCAAGAAAAAGTGTATAGCAAAAAACGTGTGCCTGACACACTAGTAGAGAAGGTCAGAGACTTCCTCTCCACAAATCATCAGAAGTTGTTTCAACGGGCAGTTGTCGAAGAAGATAAAAGAGAACGGCTTTCTACGATCATTCTTGGATATATTTCAGCACAAGGATTGACTGCACCGGGATTTACAATGGGAGAACTTTTAAAGTATTTGATGGACACGCTTGTGGGCTTAAAACAATTGCAACCTCTGATCGAAAATGAAGATATAACAGATATTAATGTGAACGGACCAAATGAAGTCTATGTGACCCATCTTCATAAAGGAGAGTATTTAACAGACGTAAAATTTACTCCGGAAGAATTGTATGAAGTCGCTATGAAGATCGTAAATGCCGCAAACGAATCTCTTACGGACGCGAAACCTTATGTAGATTGTCGTTTTCCTGGCATGAGAATTAACATTACGCTAGACGAAATCAGTGAAATCGGTATAACGCTCTCTATTCGTAAGTTTGCGAAGACACTTAGGATTACCAAAGAAAGTTTTGTATCGTCTGGACAAGGAAGTAAAGAAATGTTGGACGCCTTTGAAATGTTTGTAAGAGGGCGCATGAATATCCTGATCGCCGGAGCTACCGGCAGCGGAAAAACCGAGTTATTTAAGTTCTTAGTTGGATTTGTTCCGGATGGAGAAAGAACTCTGGTTTTAGAAGATACGGCTGAAACAAGACTTAAAGATATTTATCCCAAAAAACATATCGTTCCGTTTGAATGCCGTTTTACTCCCTATCCTGAAACAACCGTAGATTTTACGATATTGCTAAAAAATGCATTACGACAAAATCCAGATCGAATTGCAGTCGGAGAGACCCGTGGGACAGAAGCGATCTATATGCTCGAAATATTTAATACCGGTCATGATGGAGGGTTTACTACTGGACATGCCAATTCAGCTTCAGACATGGTGGAGAGATTAATTCAAATGTGCTTAAGGGGTGGAATGAAGCTGGATCCAGATGTAATCGGAAAATGGGTGACCAAAACATTTGATATCGTCATCATGCAAGAAAAAATGGATGATGGGGTAAGAAGGATTACAGAAGTGATCGAACTTGTGGACTATGTGGATAACAAAGTTGTCTATAGACCTATCTTTGAGTTTGTGATCCATAACTTTGAATTTGGTGCCAACGAAACGATCAAAAAAATATACGGAGAACACCGACAAACAGGATATATCCGACTAGAAACCGCAAAACGAATATTTAAGAAGGGGATATCAAAGGATCGAATTCGACCGTTACTTTCTCTAGAAGATAGGGAGGTATTCTAATGATACCTGCAGAATTCTATCTTTTTTTGATTGGATCAGGTGTTTTTTATTTAGCAAGTCTTTTTAAGACAGAACGAAAATATCGTTTTACTCAAATCTTGACCGAAAATAAAAGAGATCGGTATGAGAGACTAAAAACTATTAGCGAGACACTTGAAAAGTCAAAATACACGCGATTTTTAGCCTCTGGTCCTGTGATTAGAGAAGCGGTGCGATATGGATGGAATATCTCGCAAAGAGAATATTGGATGATCTTTAGTGTTTCCTCTGTAACAGGAATGATGATCTTATCGTTTATCGGTTTCCCATCTCTATCTTTTTTAGGGTTAGGGACAGGAATTTTGGTGCCTAAATTGATGCTTAGAATCTATAAAGCAAAACATAAAGCCATAACAGAAGAAAAACTGATGAACTACATGCGAGCCGTGGCCAACGCGGCTCCTGTTTATAGCAACCCAATAGATATTTTACAATCTGTGTTCACTCTTTTGGATGAAGAGATTAAGAAAGATGTGGATAAAGCCCTTTCTTACTTGGCAACAGGAAAGTCTGTTGAGGCCTCATTTAGGGCAATGAATGAGAAATATGGATATAAAGAGCTTCGGTTCTTTCATGAGTTATTAGATTTGGCGCAAAAACATGGAGGGAAGTACCAAGATTCCTTAACAACCGTTGCTAGAAGTTTTGAACAGAAAAAGCTTTTACAAATGAAACTGAGATCGATTATGGTGCAATCGCAACGAGCATTTAAGCAGAACATTATCTTAGTAGCTGGGATTCCTTTTCTGTTTAAATTTATGGCACCTGAGATGTATAGATCCGTAGTCAATCACCCATTAGGAAAAGCTGCGATTTTATTTATGATTATTAGCTCGATCTATGCATTTATCAAAGTGGATCAGATCGTAAATTATGATCCTTATGAACAATAAAAACCTCTTGACAAATATAAATACAATTGTATAATATAGTTGTATTAATTAAATACTGATTCAATGGCTGTGCCAACAGAGTTGATCAAGAAATAGATTGTGGTTTTCTATAACAATCTAATTTTCGAGAACTGTAGGCGCAGCCTTTTTATTATCACAAAAAAGGAGGGATTGGGTCGATGTGACAGTCTTATATGTTGTTGTATTTATTATTACTGTTTGGGTGTTTAGTAGGCTTTTGGAACGAAGGTCAGATAAAACCTACGCTTTTGCTGAATATTTTACAAAGCAGAACAAAGAAGTAGGAGTGATTGACCGATATTTAAAACCACTTGTTGCTTATACGAAGTCAAATATTATCTTTCGTAAAAGCAACATAGACGCTCTAAAAATTCAGCTTGAAAGAGCCAATATGCAACTTACACCAGAAGAGTTTATAGCAAGAAGAGTGCTTTTTACTGCTTTGGTAGTATCGATTTTTGTCATTCTGTACTTGTTCTCCAAAAATATTTATTTGCTTGGAGGAGCGTTTATTAGTGGTTTTATGATGTGGGTACAACCTAAACGTCTACTTGAAAAACGGATGCGTTACTGTCGTGAGATGAGAAAAATTGAATTTCCGGATTACGCAACTCCGCTTGCCATACTAATGGAAAGTAGAACGCCGTACCAAGCAATAAAAGAAAGCGGCAAGTTCTCAGGAGAATATTTAAGACCGTTTGTTGAACGGCTACAAGTAGAAATGGATATGTACCCCGGTAGTTTTAAACCACTAAAAAACTTCGCTAAAGGGATTGAGATTCCTGAAGCAGATATTTTCGTAACTGCTCTATCTCAAGCTATGAAAACAGATCCCGCGCGATCAAGGGAGATTATTACCGATCAGGTAGAACTGATGAGAAAACTTCGAGAAGAGTCCTACCATGAAATGATCAATCGAAGGCCCTTGATGATGAACAAGTACAACGCGTTAATTCTTCTAAATATGATTCTTATTCCCGTAGTTGCTTTGATTGTAAATATGATCGAAGTTCTAGGGAAATTCTGATTAAATATGGAGGAGATATCATGAAAAAAATTTGGATGAAGACAAAAGAAAAAGCTCAAAACATCAAATCTTGGTTAAAAGATGAAACGTCACAAAATTCATCTGAAACTGGAACTCTTACTGTAGGTATTCTTCTTGTAGCAGCCGGAATTATCATTTTGTTGGGACCGCAAATTAAAACAGGCTTTAGTAATATAACCCAAAAATTTGTGGCTGCATCACAAGGTGATGGAAGTCTCATTGATCCACTTAACGGAACCGGATCGTCAGACTGGGCGAATTAATTCATCTTTGAACAATAAAAACGCTCCTTTTCAAAAGAGAAGGGGCGTTTTGTCCATGTGGAAAGGAGGAAAGTTTGTGCCGCAATTTGCACCATTTGGTTTCTTCTTATTAGTGTTTATGCTTCTTTTACTCGCTTTACCCTTTATGGGAATATATACGATTCACTTCACAAAAGCAGAACAAGTTTCAGAAATTTCATCAAAGATGATGGAATTAGGAGGAGGAATGACCGAAAATGTGCGAGATCAGTTAAGCAACGAGTTTAATAAGAGAGGATTTTCTCCGGATAACTGGAGCATTGGACATACGGAAGGAACAGTAGACTATGGAAATTTAACTAACTTTCAAATTGGGGGTGTATATTCCTTTCATTTGTTTGATGAACCATATTCCATACCGATTAGCATTTCAAAGACGGGAATTTCACAGGTTTTTGGAAGATAAGTTTAGATCAATCAATATTGAGTAAGGAGGAAAATTAGATGAAATATGTAGTGAAGAAGTATGTTTCTCTTTTAATGGTGTTTGTCCTTGTATTATCGACTATTACTATCGGATCAGGTCCTAGTAAGGCATGGGCTGACTCAGTGGGGGTTAAGGATATTTTTTATGGTACTAGCGGCAATGAAACTACTATTGTTATTAAAGAAGATGGATCATTATGGCAATGGGGGACTGGTACATTTGATTCAAGAACTCCGTCCTATCAATTTAGTAATGTAAAGTACGCTTATACAAATGGATATAACCAGTTTGTAATTAAAGAAGACGGAACACTTTTGGGGCGAGGAAATAATGATTTTGGCCAAATAGGAGATGGAACTAAGTCCGCAGCTCTTAATTATAAAGAAATTATGACAAATGTAAAACAAGTTAAAGTGGTCGGTGGTACAGTATACGCTATTAAAGAGGACGGAACGCTTTGGGCATGGGGAAGGAACCAATTTGGACAAGTAGGAAATGGATCAGTAAGTGAAAGACTTACCCCTATACAAATTATGACAAATGTTAAATATGTTACATCATCTGGATATACCTCCTTTGCGATTAAAGAGGACGGAACCTTATGGGGTTGGGGATTCAACTCTAACGGTGAACTAGGATTAGGAGTCAAAAATGATTATTACACAACACCAAGACAGATCACGAGTGGTGTAAAATACGTGGTAAATAACGGAGGAGGTAATACTTATGCTCTTAAAGAGAATGGAACACTTTGGGCATGGGGGTATAACTACTATGGTTCAGTAGGGGATGGAACAAAAACGGATCGCCTTACTCCTGTACAAATTATGACAAATGTAAAATTTATAGCATCTTACAAATCATCTGCATTTGCTATTAAAGAGAATGGGACACTTTGGGCATGGGGAAAGAATCATGTTGGACAATTAGGAGATGGCTCAAAAGTTGATCGTGCTACTCCTGTACAAATTATGACAAATGTAAAATATGTAACAACTGATACCTATAGTGATTATCATAGTTCATTCGCAATAAAAGAAGACGGGTCTCTTTGGGGTTGGGGATCTAATAATCGGTGTCAGTTAGGTATAAGTGGATCAGAATATACTACTCCACAGCAAATTATGTCTAATGTAAAGTATGTCGTATTGGCAAACCATACTACATTTGCTATTAAAGAGAATGGGACACTTTGGGGTTGGGGTGATAACTATCGTGGTCAGTTAGGGAATAACAAATTCAATGGCTATCAATATCCGCCTATACAAATTATGCTAGTTGATATACTTTCTCCAGCTACTTTTGCAGCTGACATTACAACACCAACAAATAGTGTAGTAACCATTACCATCAACTATCCAACAAATGCAACAATCAAGGAGTACAAAATTGATTCAGGTGCTTGGACAGAGTATACAGGCCCGATAGTAATGAATCAAAATGGGACAGTCTATGCACGCTCAAAGAACGCTGCCGGAACGATTTCGGAAGAAAGCAGCTATGTAGTGAGCAACATTTACAAAGTCCCACCTGTAATTAGTCTAACTCCTTCTACTAACGAGCCAACGAATCAAGACGTTGTGATTACCGTATCAGTAACAGACTCAGGTAGCGGTATTGTTACAAAGAAATATGCATCTGGTAATCAAACGGCTAATTATTTTGCATCTGCTGGAACTATCTTGAGTGGAAATAGCTTTATAATTTCTGCCAATGGAACCTATTCTGTTTACGCTAAGGACAACGCCGGAAATGAAACTGTAGAAATTATAACGATCAGTAACATTGATAAGACACCACCTGCCGATGCAACATTTAGTGCAAATCCGGCTACTCCAACCAATGGGAATGTTACTATAACCATTAACTATCCTTCGGATGCAGCAGTAAAAGAATATAAAATCGGCACAGGAACGTGGACAACGTATATTGCTCCTATAGTAGTCACAGAGAATACCACAGTATTTGCAAGAAGTAAGGATACTGTAGGCAATATGTCTGGTGAAAGCAGTTATGAAGTAAAGAATATCGACCGCACACCACCAGATGCACCTACTCTAAGTGCAAGTCCGACCACTCCGACAAATGGAAATGTAACAGTAACAATCACATTCTCCGATGATTCTGTGGTGAAAGAGTACAAAATCGGTAGTGGTTTATGGACAGATTACACCGAACCTGTGATAGTCACCGAAAATAACACGGTGTATGCAAGAGGTAAGGATAGCGCGGGAAACTATTCTGCTGAAAGTAGTCTGGTTATCAGTAACATTGATAAAATACCGCTAAAACCTTCATTAACATTAAGTGCAAATGAAACGAGCGTTGTTGCTTCTTGGACAAACATAAATAATGCGACAGAATATGAATTAAAAAGGGATGGAGTAACGATTTATACGGGTTCGGATTTGCAGTATACTGATACAAATCTTTATCCAAATACATCCTACACATATTCTATTGTTGCTAAAAACTCGTATGGTTCTAGCGAAGCAGACGTAAAGACTGTTAAAACACTTTTACCCATTCCAGCAAAGCCAAACCTAAATGCGACGCCAACTTACAATAGTGTTTCACTTTCTTGGGAGCCGGTTCAGTATGCTGAAAGCTATATTGTGAAACGTGGATCTACAAAAATCTATGAAGGAAGCAATCTATCCTATGAGGATACGGGATTATCTCCAGAAACAAAATACTATTACTCGATTTCAGCTAAGAACAGTTCTGGAGAAAGTGAAGAAACACAGATAGAAGTTACTACGAAAGTAGGACCACCTGCAAAACCTACTATTTTCACCGTTGCAAAATCATCAAGCATTACGATCAATTGGAATACGGTCGCCGGAGCAACTGAATATATTATTCGGCGCAACGGGGATGAGGTCTATAGAGGAAATGATCGGTCTTTTGTAGACTCAGGCCTTCAGGCTGAGAAGCTTTACTCATACGAGGTTATTGCAAGAAATGAATCGGGAGAAGGTATCACAACTTTAGATATCTTTACTGTGCCTGTTACACCAGTTGAGATTGAACACGTCATCGTAGATGGTTTAGAAAACGATAAAGCAGTCGAGTTTACTTTCAACACCGTCGATGGCGTAGTGAAGTATATTATTAAACGAAATCCCGAATGGACATATACGCTTGTCGGTCCCGATACCTATTCTGTCCATTACAAAAACAGCGTAACAGGTGAAGAAAAGGATCTTGGGTTAATCACAGCTATTGATGGGAAAATCACACATAGAGAAGAAGGATTAGAACCTAATACACTTTATCAGTACAATATAATTTCTGAAGACGATGCAGGAAATAAAAGTAGGGCTACAACAGTTAGTGCAACCACTTTACCTTCAACACCCGATAATCTAAAAATATCAGAAGTTACACAGAATTCGATTACACTGACTTGGGATGGACAATCCGGTGTGAATTTTATCGTAAAGAGGAACGGGACACAAGTATATAACGGAACTAAGAATAGCTTTAAAGATACCAATCTAGAACCAGACCAAACATACACTTATGAAGTGATTGCTGAAAACGTGAGTGGTTTAAGTCTCCCTAGCTCCATTACAGCAAAAACTCTTTCTGCTGCAAGTGAGACTATTTCACGAGTAGATGCAACAGTTATTGGAAATACTGTCACGCTAACATGGAATGATGTTTCCAATACTTATGGTTACTACGTGCATCGGTACAACGGAGACAAACGTGAACTGAATAAATCAACGAAGGAAAATCAGTTTGTAGATACTGATGTCCTACCAGGCAATTACCGTTATGAAGTCATTGTTTACAATAAAAATAGAGGTTTATTAGATCCGGTTGGTGTTGACGTAACAGTTCAATCCAATAGCGGAACTCCTGACAACGGTGAACCTGGAAATGGGAACGGGGATCCCGGAGTAACAGATCTTCATATTCGGGTAGAAGGAAATAAAGTTATTCTTGATTGGACTCCAAGTTCTGATCCGAATTATGGATACTATGTACAACGTTTCAATGGTGCTAATAGAGAATTAAATGTATCCACCAAAGAAGCTTATTATGAGGATCAAAACGTAAAAGCGGGAGACTATCGTTACGAAGTCCAAGTCTACAAGAAAGTAGGAGGTATACAACCTTATGCATCTGGTATTGTCTCAGTAACCAATAATCCCGGTGAAATCCCTAGTTACAATGTCAAAAATGTTGTCGCAACATTAAACGGTAAGATGGTTCAAATTACTTGGGATGGTCTAGATGATGTTTATGGTTTCTATCTATATAAATATAAGGATGGCAAGAAAATCAGTAGTATAAGCACAAAAGAATCAAGATACAGCGAAGAATTGAAAGAATCCGGAGAATTTTACTTCGAAGTCGCAGCATATCATAAAAACCTTGGGGTCTTACCTAAAGTAAGATCGAATTCCATCTCCTTCAATGGTGGAAGTGACAATAAAGATAACATCGACTTAAATGTAGACTTCGAATATGCAGATGGCTCAGTAACCATTAGTTGGAACTCTGTTCAAGACATTTACGGTTACTATGTCTATAAGTACCAAGGAGATAAAAGACTCTTCTCTAAAACAACGAAAACAAATCAATTCGTTGATACTAACGTTACACCAGGTACGTATCGCTATGAAATTGTTGTTTACCGGGTAAAAGGTGGTTTGACACAACCGTTTTCCATCGAAGTAATTATCCCGGAAGCATAACTTAAAAATGTACACGCCTCTCTTACATAAAGAGGGGCGTTTCTTATTCCCAAAATTTATAGGAGGTAGAGATAATGTTTTTCAAAATAGCTATCGATCCCGGATATGGTTTTTTGAAAGGTATAAGCCAAAATGGGGATATGATCCGTATTCCCTCTCTGGTAGGCAACGCGCATGATCGCTCTTTAAGTAATTTACTGGGTGCTTTTGAACAGGATGAGATGCAACAGTTACATGTAAAATATGAGGACGATTCTATTTCCGAAGAGTTTTTTATAGGAGAGTTGGCCAAGGAATCCAAGAACGCTACCTATAATTTTGATCAGAATAAGGTAAACCACCTTTCTACTAAAGTATTAATTGCTACTGCAACCGCCATTTTAGCCCCTCAGATGGACCAAAAGATATGGATTGGAGTAGGACTACCCTTGGAATTTTTTCATTCGCAAAAAGAAGAGTTAAAACGTATGTTACAAAACTTTAGTGCCAAAATTACTCTTGTTCATCAACAAAGAGAAAAAAAGATACGTTTTGATCGTGTCTCTGTTTATGCACAAGGTGCTACGGCAATCTATGATGGACTTCTTTATCCTAATGGAAAGCCAAAATATCCTGAAATGATGAAGAGAGGGAGTATGATAGCTTCTGTTAATTGGGGTACGAGAACTGTCGATGTGGTTGTATTTGAAGTAGGAGAGAGATTCAAAATCAAGCCAGAGCTTAGCTTTACAATTGATGATGCAGGTGCGATGGAAATTCGACGACAAATTCAAAAGGCGTTTAATCAGAAAACAGGCAGCACAATTAGTTTAGTAGAAGCTGAGCGGATTATCGAGAATGGGGGGTCTATTTATTACAATCGGGCTGAACATGATTTCGTAGAGCATATCGTGAATGCAAAGAGGGCGGTCGTTAGATTGGTTACTGATAGCCTAGTATCCAGATGGGGTAATCAAGCCGGCTTTATACGAGCGATATTCTTAAGTGGAGGGACCGTTTTAGATGTAAAGGATACGCTTGATTTAAGCAAACTTCCTGCTCTAGCTATTTTATGTGAAGACCCACAATTCTCTGATGCAAGAGGAATGTTCCATCTTATGCGCGGAGAAGAGATTGCAGAGAAGAGAGAAACTCAAAACACATATGCTATGAACCACCAGTCAGGAATAAAAATGTAATGCGTAAAAAAACTTAGAAATACAAGGGATTCTTACACAAGAATGTGCTTTTTGTAATACAACTTTGTAATACATGAAAACCCCTTATCTGATAAGGCATTTAGATTGGTTTATCAGAAAAATGTAATGCATTTAGGCGATCAATAGGTGACTTTTTCTAACAAGATGTATAACAAAATATGCGAATAAAAGAGGCAATACAGTATAATTACTAAGTTTCTCTTGTATTACAGGTGATGTATTGTCAAATTCGCTGATACAGGCTCTAAATCCTTACTATTTAAGGGTAGAGCCTGTATTACTTGATAGGCAGGTGATGAAATGCAGGTTACTTTTCGACCCAACAAACATAACCAAGAGGTCCTTAAACGGTTAACAGAAAAAGGACAAAAAAGTCGATTTATTAATCAGGCCATCGAATTCTATTCATCATTCCAGCCAGTCTTAACTATTCTGGAGAACCTTGTGAATAACCAAAAAGAGATGTCAAAAGCAATCGTTGAGCTAAAGGAAAAAATCAATGAAATAACCGCTATAAGCATTTTCAAAGAACACAGCTATAGGGACGTTACATTAGAACATATGAAAGAGGATAAAAGTAAAGAAGATGAAGATTTTCTAGCTTATCTTCTTACCGGTGTAAACGATATCAGTGATTCTTGAACTAATATTGAATGGAGGACTTTGTGATGAATAAAGGAAACGCGCTTTATGGAGTGAACTTAGAAAGAATGATTCAAGAAAAAATGGAGTTACTCAAAAAACTGGATCAAGATAAGAATGGAATAATCCGTGAGATAACACAATTAGAAAAAGATCTGGCCATGTTTTCTGAAAACAACCTTGATCGTAATATAGGACAACTTATCTCTAGTAAACTCATGAATTTTGAAGGTATAAACTTACTTCGTATCCGGATTAGTGGAATGTTGCCCCATAGAATTAGAGATAAAAATCTTGAACAAGCCTATACGGTAGGAATCATGAAATCCTTAGAAGAAATTAAAGAAGTACGATTTTCTAAAGCATTTATCTCGATTAACCATTATTTCGCCAACCAAATTATTCGAGATGTAGATAACCGAAATCGAAACGTGGTTTTAAATGCTTTAAGGTATGCAGGTTTGATTCCAGATGATAATTGGAAATTTGTTACTATAATGGAAACGGGATATTTAAACAAAGGGGATAACTTTGTAGATGTGATTGTTTTAGAAGAAAGGGATATGAAAATCATGAACCAATTTACCTAATGTTCATCAGGGATGAGAACTATGTCCAGTCAAATATAAGAACTATCTTTAAAAAAATTAAAGGACTATGTCTTTAAAAAAATGGGCTGAAATACAAAAGCAGAACTTGCATTACAAAATGGATGAAATCACTTGAAACTAAAGAAGTTGAAACATCACTTTTCACATTGAGTAGAAGGCATAGAACTTATATGCAAAAAGCTGCATTTAGACGTTCAATATAGGGTTTTTGACAAACAGGAGTACAAATAGGGGGAAATACCGAGGTTTCGTGAGGCATTGTACAAATACCATGCCGAACGAAACCTAAACGTACCACCTATAAAAACATCCTCTAATTGATTCAACAAAACTACTTTTATCCGCTTAAAAAACGGATGAGAATGAATCCATGTATCTAAAAAATTTCCATTTCCTTTTTCATAAAACAGTGCTATTTCTTACAACAAATACCAATAGAAAGGAGGATCTCATGTCACAAAAAACGTTTTGGGAAATAGGAATCGAAAATCAGTTAAGTAAGAAACACAAAGAAATTTTAGAAACGATCTTTAAATACCGGGTATTAACCACAAAACAAATCCATCAACTCTTTTACCCTTCTTCAAAAATCAATACCGTTCATACACGAATGCATCTGTTTAAGAAAAAAGGATATATCACCACAAAACCAATTATCGGAGAGAAAGGTCGTAAAATTACATCTGCCTATTTTTTAACCGATAAAGGACTTTCCGTTTTACAAGAAAATGGAGTACTTACCGAAGGGGTAAAATCTCATCATTTAGAACTCAATGGTTATCATTTGGTCCATACCGTTGATGCAATCGAAGTATTCGTTCAATTAAAACATTTCGGTTGGTCATTTAAAGACAGCAGAGAAGTTAAGAAGAACCATGGCATGAATAGAGGGAATCTTATTCACGGCTCATTAATAAGTCCTGATGGAGAAGAAATTGGCCTTCACATCTTTAAAGAAAAACCTATAGAAAAAACAATTGCCCGCTTCATTATCGAACTTGAAACCAACAACACACTTGAACAAACGTTGGTTTTGGTTCATAACAAAGAAATTTACCAACGAATCCGCGCCGCATTTATCGAAAAAGGAGTTACACGTTCCGGTAAACCACTCGGTCTTATGCCTTATAAATTTGGAATCCAAGCTTTAAAAGAAATTGGCGCTACAACAGGATTCCTAAACAGAATCAAAAGTTTCGGAGAAGTCACCCCGCTTCAATCCGGATTTCTATTTTCAAAGTACATCATAAAACACAACGGCGAAGAAAAATTAGTCGCAAATTTTCTGCTCGGTGACCAAACCCTATTATATTACCTGTCCCAATACAATCAGGATCGGTATCTCATGAAACAGCAAAAAGTCTTGTTATTTGCATGGGAAGGACAACGCGAAGAACTAGAAACCTATTTCAAATACTATCCGCACATCGAACGAATCTATATTTAACCGCTTCGGTTACCAACAAAACAACATTTGTTAAAAGAAGCCTTTTAAAGAAAACAAAACATAGATCTTGATTATAATGCAATTGCATAATATAATTGTATTAACCTCCTTTTTGATATATAGAGAAAAGCAGAATTGAAGTTTAATACTTGATTCTGCTTTTCTTGTATTCCAAACGTAAGGGATGTGATAGGTGAAATGTTTTAGTTTAGGACTATGGTTACTTTCTTCAATAGGTTTTTTATATTCCCTATTTCATCACATGGATGTACCAACCACGTTTCCTGTAATAGGGTTACTTCTATCCTCATTGCTATGGGGAATCAATTTACAGTTAAATAGAGAACCCGGAACTGTTTATGTATTTTCCTTCATTGTGAATGTAAACTGGTGGTTCATAGTAAAAACCTATAAACAGTTAACAATATGGAACCTATCTTTTATAAACCCTGTTGCAGGAACAAAAGCACTGGGGTACTTTTTGATTCTTCTAACCCCTATCATTGTTGGGATTTATGCCCGTGCGGCAAGCGTATTTGTGAGAAATCGGGAGAATCAGGATAAGAAAAAGGGAAATGAAGTTGAACAACTAAAGAAGTTTTGGGCAAAATTGTTTGGCAAAAAAGAAGCGAATCAACTCTACTTTACCCTTGGAAAGAAGGTGGAGGAATGAGTCTGATTCTGTGGGGTGGGGATGATCCGTTTACTCATACCATTATATTCGGACCCACACGTTGTGGAAAAACATCCACGTTATTAAAACCGTTAATCTTCCAAATCCTTCTTGCCAAATTAAGAGGAATACCGGTTGGACTATCTGTAATCGAACCTAAAGGGGATTTGGCTAGAATGGTTGCAGAAATGTCCAAAGAGATGGAATTGCCATATACGTATATCGATCCGGATAAAGAGGAAACCGACGCTTTTAATCCAATGATCGGAGATATTGACGACGTTGCAGAAGCCACTGTGGCGGTTTTACAAGGACTCTTTGGAAAACAGGAAGCGTTTTTTAGAACAGTACAAGAGCTATCTTCGCGTAATGTAACGAAGCTGCTAAAAGAATTGCAGGGTAACGATCTAGATTTAATGGACGTGATTCAAACACTTCGGGATCCAGAATTGCTTGAAGCAAGAGTAAACTTGTTGGAGCAACGAAAAGGACAGAGCGATTTAACACAATTTTTTAAAGCAGAACTATTAGGCACATTGCGAGACCAATATTACCGGTTCGTCATTGGCCTAAGAGCGCAATTAGAAAATATCACAGGAAATCGTCATTTGAAAAAGATCATGTCGGGCAGAAACAGCATTAATATCGATGAACACTTTGCAAACGGAGGAATCTTTGCCGTAAACACCAGCATGGGTAAATTACGTAAAGCCGGGGATGCTTTTGGACAGTTCGTGATTATGCATTTGCAATCTGGAACATTTAGGCGCCCTGGAACCGAAAGGACACGTGTCCCTCATTTTCTGATCGTTGACGAATATAGCCGCTATATCAATCCCGATGTGGAACTCTTTTTAAGTATAGCGGCTGAATACCGAGTGGCTGGAGTGTTTGCAACCCAATCGTTAGGTCAGCTTGAAATGGAATCCGGCCAAATATCTGCTAGAGCCATGAAAAAAGCTATCCTTACATCATGTCGCAACAAAATCGCTTTTGGTGGATTGTCTTGGGAAGATGCAGAAGAAATGGCTAAAGAATTTGGCAAGAAAAAAATCATCATGAGACAAGCCAGTTACAAAACGAAGATGATTATGCCAAATCTCTATCCCAGCGACTTTAGAGATACGGAGCAAGAAGTCTTTCGTTTTGATCCAACGTTTTTAATGGACGGCATGCCCCGCTTCCATTTTGTGTACAAACTTCTGCAAGATGGACATCCACAACCTCCCGCTCTGGGAAAAGGACAATTCATTCCTAAAAACTGGCGTGAACAGGTTCACCAGATCAAAAGAGAGATAAAGGGAAATAAAAGTTATTTTGTTTTTGACCAAATAAAGCATCTCTTTCACAAAAACGAAAGGGGGAAAGGGTTTGAAATCATTTACAGCGAGCAACCAGAGGATGAATTCATACCCGTCTTTGAAAATGGTGAAGAGACACAAGCTGTTTCACAAGGATTCACCTTTGTTTATACAGCATCTTCGCAAGAAAACACGCAAGAAGCGGATCCGGAAAGAGAACCGGTGCTAAATACCCGAAGCGATAACTTCTGGGGTTAAAAAACGATTCAAAAAGGGGAAGTGAAAAAATGAGTCTGCAACTTTTAGAAACCGATGTTACTTTAAAAATCGTGGATGAGAATGAAGAAGATTACTTGGAATCGTTAGAACAAGAAACATGGGAAACCATTAATGCAGCAAAACAAAACCGTTCCATTTTAAAAGGAATGGTGAGCGGTTTTGAACGAATTGGAGATAAACTGTGTGCTGTTATCATGATTGGCCGTGTCAAAGGACTATTGCCGCAAGAATTTAGCGGTTATGGAGAAGATGAACGCGCATTTAGAAATCTCGTAAACCGGGAAACTTATTTTAAAGTGCTTAATACCGATCAAAACAATAACATCTTTACCGCATCACGCATACTTGCCATAGAACATCTGACCGGAATCACATGGGACATGCTGAGAACAGGACAGATCGTAGAGGCGACGATCATCAAAGTAAAAATGAAGGAGATGCGCATTGAAATTGGTGGAATTGAAGTAACTCTTAAAGCACCGGAGATCTCTTATGAATGGATCGATGATCTAAGAGAACGATTTAAAATCAATGATAAGATTAACGTAAAAGTAATGGAAGTCGACAAAAAAGAGAAAAAGCTGGTAGTAAGCCCGAAAGCGTTAATGAAAGACCCTTATCCCGATTGCGCACGAAGATATGTGGTTGGCGGTGACTATCGAGGAAAAGTAACAGGAACCAATCTAATTGGGGTATACGTTAACCTTGAACCGGGGGTAGATCTAATGACCCCGCTCCCAGATCCCGTGATTGGAAAAGTCAAAAAAGGAGACCATGTTCTCGTAAGACTGAAAAAAGTAGATGTTCAAGCTCGCAAAATCACCGGTCGGATCATTAATAAATTTTAATAACCTAGCAATTACACCCCTGCTTAAAGAGTTTTCGAGCGGGGGTATTTTTCTAAAAAGAAGGAGGAATGTAAAAATGTCCGAAGTACTATCCCCGTTCTCTCCGAAAAACGAGTATCAATTGATCTGGAACAAAAACGGTTCTGTTGAAATGAAGAAGCGTGATTTTAGCGATAATCAAAAAAAGGTCCTAGAACGGCTTGGGGAGATCGGCTTTGCAACACGTTTTCAATTAGTCAAACAGTTTAGTTCCGACCTAAAAAGGGGAAAACACGTTGTGGATATGATGATGTATCGCGGGGTGCTTGTAAGACATATCCTTCACAACACCAAAAATGACCAAAGAACGGATATTTATACACTATCTTCAGGAATGGCAGAGATCATAGAGGTTGAACCTGTGACAAAACCAAATGTGCCAAAACTCTTAAGAAAACTTTTGCTCATGCAACTACTAATGCGTTTTTTAGAAATTGATCCCGAAACCATCTATTTGCCATTTCCGAAACCCTTTCATGGCGCATTTCATTTATTAGGTTTAGATTTTCGAATTGGTTTAATCGGGGACGAATCAGTGAATGTTCTTCAACACTTCTTAAAGCACGATGAAGAGATGCGAACCATCCTCGTTGTAGAAGAACTGCAAAACGCCGATCGTTTAAAAGAAGAAGCCTTAAAGCAACGAATTCGGGTTATTACTCATGCAGATTTAATAAATAAAGATCTTTCTAGAAGCTTTTATTTTTATGACTCCCAAAGAGGATGGGTTCAAGAGGATATTTTACTGCTTGATAACAAAAGGGAACTTGTTGATAAAAAAAACAAATAAAAGATGAAGCTAGAAGAGTGAGGAATGTACAAGATGGATAAAAGATTGGAAACGGTCCGAGAATACCGTAAGATTAAATTTTCAAGCAAACGTCAGATTATCATTCCAAAAACTGATCATTTGGCGATTGAAGAGACCTTTAGTATTTTTATTGGATAGTGTTTATTATTAATATATTTTGTAGAGGATTAGAATGCTTAGAGTTTGAGTTTGTAAAAAATTACTTTTTCAAACCAGAAATTAAGTGCAATTTCCCAAAGAATAAAGTCAAAACTTGAACTGGTTTAAGTATTCGCTTCAACATTTGTCTATCGAGCCGTTGTTAGTATTTCTCTTTTACCTTGAACTGTTGAGTAAGGAATCTTGTGGATACTTGGTAACTATTTCTAATTCAGACTTCGACGAAAATTGACAAAATTAGATATATATTATATATTGACATACTATTAATGCATTTCTAAAATATTCTTAACCTAGAGCTTTTTCAACTAGAATATACAAAAATTTACTCTAGTGTTTCAAATTTCTGAGGGGGTGAAGAAATAGTGATCAAGTATATGAGCAAAGAAGTTGTGACACAACCTTCTTTATTTAGTACTGGTACCTAATCTAAAAAGGAATCCCTTCTTAGGGATTCCTCTTAAACAAATAATATGGAAGGGGATCAAAAAATGGAGAATTCTTTTGTTTCTGCTGTATTGCACTTTAAAAGATCTAATAATGAATCTAACTGGACAAAGGGAGTATGTAAATCTATAGAACTACATAATTTTGACCAAATACCATATTATCAATCTCAGTTATTAGAACCGTCAGTTTTGATTGAAGTTGCAAATGAGGTTAATATCTCATTGGATAAAATAAAGAACATTAATTATGAATCTGACGGCCCTATGAAGAAAATTCAATGGCTTTACAACGAAGTTAAATATGCTACTGATGTCCAAAAACTAAATCTAGCCTGCAGTTTGGCAGCTATTGCTAGATATGAATTAGCTAAAAAAATTGTTGAAGAGATAGATATTAATAAACTACATTTTTATGAAAAATTAGTCTATTATCTTCAAAAATTTTACATAATGAATAGATTAAATCCTAACACACCATCGGATGTTGAATTTAGCGCCTGCAAACGTTTAATTGATGATTTTAATCTTCCAAATAATTTTGTATTGTCTGTTTGTTCTCAAGCAATAGTGTGGAAGATTAAAACAAATTGTATTAAGGATGATCTATTTGAATGGTTTGTGAAAAAAGGTTTAGATATTGTGAAAAATATGGAATCTGATCAAGACTTTAAAAATAATATTGCTGTATCTAGTTTTTATAGAGCTTATTCAATGATTCCTTATTCTAAAGGAAATATAGCTGACACCAGAAGTAATATGCAAAAAGCGTATGATTATGCATATAAAGCAATTCCTAAAAATGAATTGCATGAAATTATTAAAGTAGATGCTCTGAAAACTGTTCATGAATCAGAGCTAAAAGAACATTTATATTTAACTAAGGATTATGAAAAAGCTTTAAAAGTTGGTATGGACCTTATTGAATTAGATCCAAACTGGACTATTTCTTATCAAGAGAGTGCAGAAGTTTACTTGGCCATGAATCAATATGAGAATGCTTTAAAAATGTATCAAAAAGCATTAACATTAGGCTTTCCGCGTAAAACCTTTTCACAATATATGATAGGTTATTGCAATCATGGTCTAAACAGGGAAGATGAAGCAATTGATGCTTACAAGAAAACATTGGTATTAGACCCAACCAACCTCTCAGCAGGTATTAGTGGATATAATCTTACAGCTAAAAATGGACATCCGGATAAGGAATTGTTCAAAAGTAAGTTAGAAGAATGGGAAAAACTTGGTTACTTTAAAGAAGAACATAAGGAGTTGTTGAATTATGTCTAATCAAACATTAGAACATATTACTATTAGACGTATTGATCATATTCAAATGGATGTAGGTAATCTTGAGGAAAGTATAGAATTTTATTCAAGAGTTTTTGGGTTTAAAATAAAAGAAATTGGATTAAGAGCGCTTACTCGTTGGGCCATTATTGGAAATGATACAGGGTTATACCTATGTATGCATGAATACCCTGAAGGAATAGGGAAAGTGAACGACGGATTAGAAATTACACACTTTGGTTTAATAGTAGATGATTTTGAAAACACCATGGATAAATTACGTAAACTTGGTGTTAAGCTCTTTTATGATGACTATGTTCAGTACCACTCTTCACGCTCAATATATTTTTTAGATCCAAACGGATATAAACTAGAGATATCAGAGTTTGATGGTGGAGGAATTGATGGTTAGTTCAACTTTGCTGAGAAAAAAGAGAAAGAATGAAGAATCTACATTAGAAATTTTAAAATTTGCAACCCCATTATACTTAAATAATTTAACTAATTTTATTTTTACTCTCACAGACAGTATAATGATTTCTGTTTTGGGTGCAGCGGCCCTTGGTGGTGTAGGACAGGGTGGAATATATTACAATGTTATTCTTACATTTTTTTTAGGAATCTTGTCGATGTATACACCTTTAAATTCTAGACTAAGTGAAACGGAACTAAAAGAAGGGAAACTGGTATCCAATTTTTGGATGGCTGTATCAGCCGGTTTTGTTTTTACCCTTTTAGTATTTTTCATTTTGAAATTTTCGCCTCAGTTTTTTACGTTAGTTAATCAGCCTTATGAGACGACAGAAGTTGCTTTAAAATATGTAAATACACTCGTTTGGGCTACATTTCCGATTTTCATATACAACTGTATTTCTCAAACTGCAAATGTAATAAAAAAGCCTTCGATTGGAGTTATTGCTGTTGTAATTGGGAACATGTTAAATGTGTTTTTCAATTGGGTATTTTTATATGGGAAGTTTGGCTTACCAGCTTTGGGGGTCGAGGGTGTAGCATTATCTACCGTTTATACAAGATGGGGGATGGTAATACTCGCCTTTTTGATGATTAATAAGTATATATCTCCTGAGAACAGACTAATAAACGTAAAAAAATTTAGACTAGACTTAAAATTTTTTAAGATGCTTATAACAAAAGGTGTTCCAAAGGGGATAACCAACTTAAGTGATTGGTTAATCTCTTTTGTATTGGTTTTAATGGTAGGTTGGGGTGGTGTTTCGGCTGTTGCAGCCAACCAGGTTACGGATCTTTTATCCAGTATGATGTACATGGTTCCTCAGGCATTTTGTATAGTGATTACCATATATTTATCTAAAAAATTAAGTGATTCAAATTTTGAATACATATATTTTAAAAGTTTATTGAAACAATTATTAAAGATTACTCTCAGCGTTTCATTAATTTTGGTTGTTTTAGTGTTTATTTTTCTGATGTCTGATTTGTTATTTAAACCTTTTTCTCTACCAGAGAACAGCGAATTGCATGAATTCGCAAGTAATATTATGTTAGTACATCTAGGATTTTTTATATTTTATACAATTCAATTTTCAATGTTAGCCATATTAGACTCTTTTTTGGATACAAAAATTCCAAGCATAATGACAATCTTTGTTGCTTATGGGATAACATTGCCCTTAGCTTTGTTTGCCCATAAAATGGGTTTTGGTGCTGTAGGAATTTGGGTTGCAGATGGTATTGGGTTGGTAATTATGTCTATATTATTCTCAATAAGAGTAAGAAATAACCTTTTAAAGCTCGAAAAAAAAACTTCGGATAAAGGTATTGAACTTATTACATAGGAGTGAAGTAAAAATTGACAACTATTAACCACTATCAAAATACTTGGTATAAAAATCAAATTCGGTTTAGAAATAGAAATAAATTGTGGTTTAATAATGATTATAACTTTAAAAAAATGCCCTTAATAGTTAATGAATGGAAATATGATGAAAGAATTTGGAGTACAGCATCAATGTTAGATGATAGTAAAATTATATTTGGCTGTTGGGATCAAAGAGTTCATTGTTTAAATATCAAAAGTGGAGAAGAAGAATGGAGTTTTAAAACTAATGGTCCAATATACAGTTCTCCTGTTGTTTTAGAGAATGGAGATTTTGTAATTGGATCTGATGAGGGAGTTTTATGGAAAATCACTTGTTCTGGAGAATTATTATGGAAAATTGAAGGTAATGGTAGTTTTCATGGTACACCTTTAATTGATGAAAACAATAAAATTGTTTATGCAGGTTGTTATGATCATCATATGTATGCCATTGATCTAGAATATGGGAGTATAATATGGAAACAAATTTTCAATCCTCATATTTTAGAAGACATATATAGCTCTCCAGCTCTTACCCCCCAAGAAAATATTGTTTTTGGTACTGGTCATGAGGTTATTTGTTTAAATAAATTTGGTGATAAAATATGGGATTTTAAAACGTTTGGTAACGTAGATTCTACAGCAGCTATTGATTATGAGTTAAATATTGGGATGTTGGGATCTGAAGATGGATTCATTTACGGATTTGATGTTATATCTGGAGAAGTGTTGTGGAAAGTAAGAACTGGAGATGTAGTAGTCTCTTCCGCTGCAATTTCTTATTATCATCAAGCATGTATTGGAAGCAATGATAAAAAACTATATTGTGTTAATCTGGGAACTGGTGACTTGATATGGACTAAGGATATAGGTAATAAGAGTTTATATACTTCTTTTACTACTTTACCAAATGGAGATTATTTAGTAGTTGTAGGCGGAAAATTAATTTGTATTGATTATTTAGATGGAAGTATTGTATGGGAAGTAGATTTTCCACAGGGAGTTCATTCTCCGCCCTTGATAACTCCAAACGGGAAAATAGTAGTTGGTTCTCATTTCGGAAGTCTATATTTGTTGTCTTGGTAGGTGTTATTGTTTAATGAACAAACCAAACTATTATGTAATAGTAAACAATCTTAAAAATTCAATTAATGATTCATCACCATTTTTTGTGAAAATGTTGAAATAAAATGAAAAACACTCGCAACCTCTGGCAAGAATGTTAGTAACCAAACCACATTCAAAGGAGGAATTGCGAGTGTCTAAAACACTTTCCATAC
>Ga0310838_1000372_pt1 | contig 42977 bp, 44 predicted proteins | sample SM_ome_6_FD_202241 | JGI IMG/M metagenome (GOLD analysis project Ga0310838, IMG submission 202241) | Sorghum-adapted microbial communities enriched on stacked mutant (SM) sorghum from Joint BioEnergy Institute, Emeryville, California... ...
CATAACGCGGCACATAGCCAGGCACGTCCCGATCGACCGACAGGCAAGCTTCACCTGTTTCCAAATATGTCATTTCAACCGAATGGCTGATAATTTTAGGATTAAACCATGTATATTGATGTAATTTATCTTGTTCGTCAGTCAGATAAATCGCAATCATCCGTTTGCTGATCCCGATTTGTGGGGCGGCCAGTCCAATTCCCGCGCGCAGATGATATTTTTTGGCGATTTCTTCATTCTGACTATTAATGAGAAACGTCATCATGGCTTTTAACGTTTCTTTATCTTCTTCAGAGGCAGGGAGGTCGACTTCTTTGGCCACTTCTCTTAAAATCGGATGACCTTCCCTGACGATATCATCCATCGTCAGCATGTTACATACAACTCCTTTTGTAAAGAGATCTCCATGAGCGAGCAAGTGCGGATTTTTCCAATGTATAGTTTAACATATGGAGGAGTGAGATTAAAGGAAACTTAATGAGCCCTTAATAATACTAAAAAGACACGCCATGGACAAGTCTGGTACAATCAAAGGAGATGAAGAATGGAAGGACTGAGTGTATGAAAAAATGTTGGCTTTTTTTGGCCCCGTTGTGTGCAATGGTATTAATGGCGGGTTGCAGTACCGAGCATGATGCGGAAAAGGCGTATACCTATTTGGAAAAATCAGCCTCCCAAGAAAAAGGTTTTAATGAACAGCAGAAGCCGATAGTCGAAGAGGAAGAGCGTGAGCAAATGCTCTACGATAAAATTATGACGCTCAATATGTCGCAAACCGAAGAAGTCAATACGTACGCTCAGGAAGCGCTCGAGCATATCGATGCCCGCGAAAAGAGAATGGAAAAAGAGAAACAGTCGATTGATCAGGCTTATGAGACGTTTACAAAGGCTGTTAAATATTTAAATCGGGTAAAAAATAAGAAGGCATTGCCGCATGCCAAAAAAATGATTGCCAACATGAAGGCGCGTCATGACGCTTTCGGGGATTTATATGCCGCATACAAGCAATCGATCGCTTTAGACCGCGAGTTATTTAAGATGCTTATGGACAAAAATTTAACAAAAGATGCGCTGCAAAAACAGCTGACGAAAGTCAATCAAACCTATCATACAATCGAAAACCATAAAGACCGATTTAATGTGTTAACGGATGCTTTTAATAAAGAAAAAAACAGCTTTTATGAAATCCTCCATTTAAAAAAGGAAGATTAAAACGGAAATAACAACAAACATGGAACAGATATAGTACAGTTACAAATATTTTATATAACAGTTTCATCTTGTAAACGTTGTAAGCCTTTATATTGACTTGTTTTTAACGAATTATATATACTGAGTTTGGAACCGAGTGTATTATTCGAAGAACTTGTATTGATTAAAACAGTTTTTTAAACCCTAGGGTTTACCGTTCGCGGTTATTCTTATGCCTAAAAAGGGAAAATCTATAAACAAGCCGTTTGAAACAGCCTGGACACTGTTAACTCAAACCTCATTGTAAGATGAAGTTTAGGTTTGGCGAACGATAACGGGGTAGAAGGCAATCAATACATGATGTCTTATGAAAGGATAGGTGAAAGGTTTGGTTACAAAAAAATTGGAACCCATCGAAAGCCGATTTGAAACGTTCCAAATCCTCAATCCAGAGGGAGAAGTGGTCAACAAAGACGCCGTCCCGGATCTCTCAGATGAACAATTAAAAGAACTGATGAGGCGGATGGTGTATACGCGCATTTGGGACCAACGGGCGCTTTCCTTAAACCGTCAAGGGCGTTTGGGCTTTTATGCGCCAACAGCTGGTCAAGAAGCCTCTATGCTCGCCAGTCACTTTGCGATGGAAAAAGAAGATTGGCTGCTTCCATCATACCGTGATATCCCTCAACTCGTCTTTCATGGCGTGCCGCTAGTGAAGGCTTTCCTTTATTCCCGCGGCCATTTTAAAGGCGGTCAATACGAAGGGGTTAACGCACTCATGCCGCAAATCATTATTGCCGCGCAATGTACGCAAACAGCAGGCGTTGCTCTCGGTTTGAAAAAACGCGGGAAGAAAAACGTTGCGTTTACTTATTTTGGTGATGGTGCGACCTCTCAAGGCGATTTTTATGAAGGGCTCAACTTCGCAGGTACATTTAATGCACCCGCCGTCTTTATTTCTCAAAACAACCGTTTTGCGATTTCGGTTCCGGTTGAAAAACAAACCGCAGCAAAAACGCTCGCACAGAAAGCTGTGGCCGCTGGCATCCGCGGGGTACAAGTTGACGGGATGGACCCATTGGCTGTTTATGTCGTCACCAAAGAAGCGCGTGAACGTGCGATTGCCGGTGAAGGCCCGACACTCATTGAAACCTTGACTTACCGTTATGGTCCGCATACGACGGCCGGTGACGATCCAACCCGTTACCGTTCTGACGAATTGACCAACGAATGGGAACAAAAAGATCCGCTCATTCGCTTCCGAAAATATCTTGAAGGCCGCAATCTCTGGTCAAAAGAAGAAGAAGAAGCAACCGTCGAACAAGCAAAAGAAGATATCAAAGCGGCGCTGAAAGAAGCTGACCAAACACCAAAACAAAAAGTGACGGACCTCATTAAAATTATGTTTGAAAAACTGCCTTATAACCTGCAAGAGCAGTTCGACGAATATAGCAAGAAGGAGTCGAAGTAAGCCATGGCGCAAATGACGATGATTCAAGCGATTACCGACGCGATGCGCATAGAACTCAAGCGCGATGAAAATGTTCTTGTTTTCGGGGAAGACGTCGGAAAAAACGGTGGCGTGTTCCGGGCAACGGAAGGGCTTCAAGATGAATTCGGCGAAGATCGCGTATTCGATACGCCGCTTGCTGAATCGGGGATCGGAGGACTTGCTCTTGGACTTGCCATGCAAGGTTTTCGCCCGGTCATGGAAATTCAATTCTTTGGTTTTGTGTTTGAAGCCATGGACAGCATCGCTTCGCAAATGGCCCGTCTCCGCTATCGCTCCGGAGGTAAATACCACGCGCCTGTGACCATTCGTTCACCATTCGGCGGCGGGGTACATACGCCGGAACTGCATGCTGATAGCTTAGAAGGGTTGTTTTTGCAAACACCTGGTGTCAAAGTCGTCATTCCCTCTAACCCATATGACGCGAAAGGTCTCTTAATTTCGGCGATTCGCGATAACGACCCTGTTATTTTCTTAGAACACATGAAGCTGTACCGTTCGTTCCGAGGAGAAGTTCCGGAAGGCGAATATACTGTTGAAATCGGAAAAGCGAATATCGTTCGGGAAGGCAGCGATGTTTCCATTATTACTTATGGCGCAATGGTTCAAACATCTCTTAAGGCAGCAGAAAAATTGGCCGAAGAAGGCATTCAAGCCGAAGTCATCGACTTGCGGACGATTAGTCCCCTAGATGTTGAAACGATTGTGTCCTCTATCAAAAAGACGAATCGCGCCGTCGTTGTGCAAGAAGCGCAAAAACAAGCCGGCATCGCCGCACATGTCATTGCAGAAATCAATGATCGTGCCATCTTGCACTTAGAAGCCCCGGTCGGCCGCGTGACAGCTCCGGACACCGTCTTTCCTTTCTCGGAAGCGGAAAGCGTCTGGTTGCCGAACGAAAATGACGTGATCGAAAAAGTGAAGGCGACCATCAATTTCTAATGACTTCATGTAATAACAAAAAAGGAGGTTGACCCATGGCCTATCAATTTAAACTTCCGGATATCGGCGAGGGCATCCACGAAGGCGAAATCGTCAAATGGTTTGTCAAACCGGGCGACGAAGTCAAAGAAGATGATGTTCTTGCGGAAGTACAAAACGATAAAGCCGTCGTTGAGATTCCGAGCCCGGTGGACGGGACGATTAAAGAAATCCTTGCTGAAGAAGGTACAACCGCGGTTGTTGGCGATGTGATCGTCACGATTGATGCGGAAGGCTACGAAGACGAAGAATCACCGGCCCAGGCGGATGCCCAACAAGCCCCTGCCCCTGAAGAGAAAACAGCAGCGAAAGAGCCGGAAAAAGCCGCTACGCCCGCAAGCGACACCGCTGGTCAGCGGGTCATTGCCATGCCGTCGGTTAGAAAATATGCCCGTGAAAAAGGCGTGAATATCGCCCAAGTGAACGGTTCCGGGAAAAACGGCCGAGTGCTTAAAGAAGACATTGATCAATTCTTAGCAGGCGGTGCACAACCCGCGAAAGAAACGGAAGTTGCACCGGTTGCACCACAAGAAGCGGTACAAGAAACAGCGGCGGAAACCGCTTTTGGTCGTGAAACGCGTGAAAAACTTCGCGGTGTACGCAAAGTCATTGCCCAAGCGATGGCGCATTCCAAACAAACTGCGCCACATGTGACATTAATGGACGAGGTTGATGTCACCAAAACGGTCGCTCACCGCAAACAATTTAAAGAGGAAGCGGCAGCGCAAGGCATTAAACTCACCTATTTGCCATATGTCGTTAAAGCGCTCGTATCCACTTTAAGGGAATTCCCGGCATTAAATGCGTCCATTGATGATGCCAATGAAGAAATTGTCTATAAACATTATTATAATATTGGTATTGCAACTGATACGGAAAACGGCTTAATGGTACCGGTTATTAAAGATGCTGATCGCAAATCGATGTATCAAATTGCCAAAGAAATCGCTGAATATGCCGAAAAAGCTCGTGAAGGTAAACTCGCGCCGAATGATATGAAAGGCGGTACGTGCACCATTACCAACATTGGTTCGGCAGGCGGTCAATGGTTTACTCCGGTCATTAACCATCCGGAAGTCGCGATTTTGGGCATCGGGCGGATTCAAGAAAAAGCGATCGTCCGTGACGGTGAACTCGTTGCCGCACCGGTCCTCGCTCTTTCCTTGAGCTTTGACCATCGACTCATTGACGGTGCCACCGCGCAAAACGCATTAAATAAAATCAAGCGTTTGCTCAATGATCCGCAGCGCTTAATAATGGAGGCGTAAAACATGGTAGTAGGAGAATTCACCACCGAAGTCGATACACTTGTCATCGGTGCTGGCCCTGGCGGTTACGTCGCAGCCATTCGTGCGGCACAACTCGGCCAAAAAGTCGTTATTGTAGAAAAAGAACATTTTGGCGGCGTTTGCTTAAATGTCGGCTGTATTCCTTCAAAAGCCTTGATTTCGGCAAGCCACCGTTACTTACATGCGAAAGAATCCGAGGATATGGGTGTTAAGGCTGAAAATGTGACGCTTGATTTTGGCAAAGTACAGGAATGGAAAAATTCCGTCGTTAATAAATTAACAGGCGGCGTTAAAAGCCTCTTAAAAGCCAATAAAGTGGAAATGGTTGAAGGGGAAGCGCTCTTTGTTTCACCGACCGAAGTGCGCGTGAACCACGGCTATGAATCCCAACGCTATAAATTCAATAACTGCATCATTGCGACAGGCTCCCGGCCGATTGAAATTCCATCATTCAAATGGTCGGATCGCGTCCTTTCGTCAACTGGTGCTTTAGCCTTGCAAGAAGTACCGAATAAACTGGTGGTCATTGGCGGTGGCTACATTGGTATCGAGCTTGGCAATGCTTTTGCTGGTTTTGGAACTCAAGTAACCATTCTTGAAGGCTCGAAATCGATTTTACCGAGCTTTGACAAGAAAATGACAGCCCTTGTTAAGAAATCGTTGAAGAAGAAAAATGTAGAAATTTTCACGGAAGCGATGGCTCAAGGCGTTGAAGAAAATGAAAACGGCGTCGTTGTGAAGGCAACGATTGGCGGAGAAGAAAAGACCTTTGAAGCTGACTACGTCCTCGTTACCGTCGGCCGCCGCCCGAACACCGACGAACTCGGCTTGGACTTGGCTGGTGTTGAGACGACCGAACGCGGTTTAATTAAAGTCGATAAACAAGGTCGAACCAATGTTGAACACATTTACGCCATCGGTGATGTTGTCAGCGGGCCAGCCCTTGCTCATAAAGCTTCTTATGAAGGTAAAGTGGCTGCTGAAGCGATTGCCGGACATAAAGTCGAAGTCGATTATCAATGCATCCCGGCTGTCGTCTTCTCCGATCCGGAATTGGCAACCGTTGGCCTTTCTGAAGAAGAAGCGAAGGAACAAGGGTATGACGTCACCGTTGCCCAATTCCCGTTTGCTGCCAACGGCCGGGCACTGTCTCTGAATGATACGGATGGGTTCATGCGGCTTGTCACTCGCAAAGAAGACGGCTTGATTCTTGGCGCGCAAATCGCTGGTCCTGGTGCGAGCGACATGATTGCCGAAATGGGTCTCGCCATTGAAGCTGGCATGACGGCTGAGGATATTGCCTTAACCATTCACGCCCACCCGACACTTGGGGAAATTGCAATGGAAACAGCTGAAGTCGCATTAGGCATGCCGATTCATATCGCACGATAAATGGGATTTACGAAAAGAGATTGACTCATATGGGTCAATCTCTTTTTGCATTAATGGGTCAACCACACGAATAGGTATTGCCTGACTATATCTTGCTTTAAACAAATAAAAACGCGACCCCAACCAGGATCGCGATGAAAGTTACTTGGAATTTTTTTCTTTACACGCTTGGCAAGTGGTATATATCGTACGAACTTTTGTGTCCTCGACATGGTCGATGGTGCGGTTGCATTTTCCGCAAACAATAATGCCCACGAGCTTTCCACCCCTTTTTACAAGCGCTTTATCGTTTGGCTAATCTCATAATATGCTATACTTATTCTGTTGTCAAGGATAAATAGTATGACACAATATGGTTAATAACATAATAAAAAGTAGCGGATTGGCACCAGGTGAGACATAGAGACATATGCTCTATAAAGGATCAAGCGCGGGGGGAGTTGCCATGGCCCTGTGGATTGATGTTGCCGTAAAAAGCCATCGACTGTCACTGTTTAATAATCATCGCCTGGTCAAAAGCTATCCAATTGCCGTTGGTAAAATGCTGACACCAACGCCGACGGGTAACTATAAAATTATCAATAAAGTTCCGAATCCGGGTGGACCGTTTGGTGTATTGTGGATGGGTTTGTCGAAGCCGCATTACGGTATTCATGGAACAAATAATCCTTCAACTATAGGAAAAGATGTTTCACACGGTTGCATCCGCATGTACAATCATGATGTCTTGGATCTTGCCAAACGGGTGTCAATCGGAACAACCGTCCATATTCACCCTTAAGAATATTTGGCGAGCATAGAAAAAACGGACGCAAGGATTTGCGTCCGTTTTTCGATTATCGAATGGGTACATTTTCTTTGACCACTTTCAGCATTCTGAGTGTCGGGTCCTCGGGACCTTGAACAGGAAGTCCCGCTTCAATGTTTTCCTCGATAAAATCCAAGTTTTCCGCAGTGATAATCTCACCTGGTGTAAAAATCGGTATGCCGGGTGGGTAGACCATCACAAACTCAGCGATGATTCTACCGATGGATTCGCGAAATGGCACCGATTCGGTTTCAGCATAAAAGGCATCGCGCGGCGATAGGGCAAGGCGCGGCATTTCAGCGACGTGCACAGGGATTTGCTTATGTCCAGCACCTTCATCACTTCCAAAAGATGCCGCCATTTCTGCCAAAGCGCTGATCAAATAATTGATGGAATCGCGGCTATCGCCCGGGGTAATAATACATAAAATATTATATAAATCCGAAAGTTCCACTTCGATGCGATAATGCTCGCGAAGCCAGCTTTCAGCTTCATATCCGGTCATGCCGAGCCTTTTGACAGAAATGAGTAATTTCGTCGGATCTAACGCGTAAGTCGCGCTCGTTTTTAAAATTTCTTTACCAGGAGAATACAAACCTGGGATCGCATTGATTTTCTCCCTCGCGTAGTCGGCGAGGTTGATGGCGCGCTCGATTTGCCCGTGGCCTTCAGTCGCTAGAAAGCGGCGGGCGGCATCAAGCGACGCAAGCAATAGGTAAGAAGTCGACGTGGTCGTGATCATGCTCAAGATGGATTGCACATGGTTGGCCGAGACGAGCCCTTCTTTGACGTTTAAAACAGAGCTTTGCGTCATCGATCCGCCTAGTTTGTGCACACTTGTCGCGGCCATGTCCGCGCCGGCTTCCATCGCAGACATCGGTAATTTTTCGTGAAAATGAATGTGAACCCCGTGCGCCTCATCAACGAGAACAGGGATATGATGGGCGTGAGCAATCTCTACGATTTGTTTTAAGTCCGCGCAGACGCCAAAATAGGTCGGGTTAATAACGAGTAAAGCTTTGGCATCAGGGTGTTGAGCAATCGCTTTTTTTACGGCTTCGGTCGAAATCCCGTGGGATATGCCGAGATCGTGGTCGATTTCAGGATAGATGAAAACGGGAACCGCCCCTGAAAAAATAATCGCAGCCAAAACGGATTTATGGACATTGCGGGGAACGAGGATTTTGTCGCCGGGTTTTGTGGCGGCAAGCACCATAGTCATAATGGCACCGCTTGTCCCTTGAACGGAAAAAAAGGTCGCATCGGCACCGAACGCTTCCGCGGCCAATTCTTGAGCTTCCCGGATAAAACCGTGGGGTTTGTGAAGGTCATCGAGCGGCGCAATGTTTATGAGATCCATTGCTAAGGCATTTTTCCCGATGAAATCACGAAATTCAGGATCCATCCCTTTCCCCTTTTTATGGCCAGGTATATGAAAGGGAACTGGATTTGATTGGATAAAATCAACAAGTCCAGAAAATAATGGCGTAAGGTTTTGCTTCAACAAGGACACCTCTTTTATAACAAACTAGGCTTATCTTATACTATAAGTTTTCAGTTTATCAACGAAAAATTATTGGAACCCGAGAAATTTTTGAGGATGAAGGCGGTATGGGGGTTCGCTTTTTTGATGAAGGCGTAAAGGACATAGGCTCAAACACGCCATGAGCTTAAAACCATTTACGCGTCCGAACCTATTGTATAAATAGCTGTTTTAAAGATAGCCATTTGCGGAATTTATTGAGCAAATAAATATTTGGTTGCATACGATTGCTGCAAATCATAATATGCTAATAATACAAAAACTATCGGAATATTTTGTCTCGATTTTCTCCTTTAATGACGGACTTCGCTCATTGCCTCTGATCATCCCCTTTTGAAAGGATGTGCATCGTGATGAAACAAGTCATTCAAACGCTGAAGAGAACGGATGCGGAAAAACGGATCCCCGTACTAAGAATGGAAATTGATTATGAATTACTGACTTTGTACGATGCAATGGAGAGTAATAATATCGAACAAATTGAACAGTGTAAACAACGCCTTGAAAAACTGCGTCAAGAATTGCTCCGTCTGGAGGTGTGACAGCGCTTCTTCTTGGTCATGGGTCCCCATCAAAATCAGCCAGTGATCGGCTCATTTCTTCAGCCCAATCGATTATTCGATTTTCAAAAAGGCCCTTTCGAGGGTCTTTTATTTTTTATGATGATCACAAGCGCCATCCAAATGTCCTTACATGTCAATTTTTCGTTAAGCATTGTTTTGCAACCCGTCCTGCGTTTTATGTCATAATAGTTTTTAGAAAGCGCAGTATGGTCGTTTTAAACCTTTTCTTACCAAGGAGGATCGGATATGGGTGAAAACATCAATTGGCAAGAAGTGTACCAATTAGCGGAGTCTTGGATCCGTGAAGCAGGACGCATCATTAAAGAGACGATTGAAAGTCCGATCCATGTGGAAACGAAATCTTCTCCCGATGATCTGGTGACGGATAAGGACCGGGAAATCGAACGTTTTCTCACTGAAAAAATCCGCGAGCAATTTCCCGACCATCATATCGTCTCCGAAGAAGGGTATGGGGATCGGGTGAACGCTTTATCCGGCGTTTTATGGCTCATTGATCCCATTGATGGCACCATGAATTTTGTTCATCAAAAAAGAAATTTTGCCGTCTCAATTGGGGTTTATGAAAATGGGGTTGGTAGAGTTGGCTTGATACTGGATGTCATGACAGGTGATCTGTATCATGTCGTAAAAGGTCAGGGAGCTTTTTTTAATGAACATCGGTTGCCTCAACTTCATGCCGGAGAGTTGGAAAAAGCGGTGTTCGGCATCAATGCCACTTGGATTAATGCCAATCGGCGGATTGACCCGGAAATTCTCCGCCCGATCGTTCGCAAAACAAGAGGCACGCGCTCCTATGGTTCAGCCGCTCTCGAAATGGCCTATGTGGCTTGCGGATGGTTGGATGCTTATTTTACGATGCGGTTGTCTCCGTGGGATTATGGCGCAGGACTAATTTTGATTGAGGAAGTCGGCGGCGTGTTTTCACATGCTGATGGCCGTCCCTTGGATTTACTGAAGGGTGGCTCGGTTTTAGTCGGCAAACCGGGTGTACATAAAGCCATTGTCGAAATGATTCAGGCGGGACTTGCAAACGGTAAATATTTTAGGGAAGAGTTGGAATAATGGAAGACATCTTTTGAGAAATTAAGCGCCTTTAGTTTTTAAGAAAAAGGATTTATATGCACTTTGCGATGTGGAAGTGTAGTTGATTTGGATATAAAAGAGGAAAAACGGCTGCAATACCGATCTGACATAATGGAAATGTCAGACGCCAGCCGTTTTTTCAGAAAAAGCGCCCGGAAAAACGGCAACCTTCCTATGCCGTTTTTCTTTTTATATAAAAACCTAATCCCATAAAAATGAAGACGCCTAAGACGGATAAAATAATACCAAGCGTTGTTCCCGCTGCCACGCAAAATCCGATGGAAACAAGGCTGGCAACCGTTAGAAAGGCTAAAAGAAAGTAAACTGCGTTCATTGTTTTTCCTCCCGCTAAAGAGTGTACCGCATAATAGGGAAAAAAACCAAGGATATGATATAATAGTAACGTTTGTGTCGAAGTAAGTAAATGAGGAGCATGATTTATGACAAACAGGAGAAACGATATAAGGAATATAGCGATTATCGCGCACGTTGACCATGGGAAAACAACCTTGGTTGACCAACTATTAAAGCAGTCAGGAACGTTTCGGGAAAACGAACATGTCCAAGAGCGAGCCATGGATTCAAATGCCCTTGAACGTGAACGAGGCATCACCATTTTAGCGAAAAATACCGGGCTGTCGTATAAAGGCACACGGATCAACGTTGTGGATACACCAGGCCATGCCGATTTTAGCGGTGAAGTCGAACGGATCATGAAAATGGTTGATGGGGTTCTCCTTTTGGTCGACGCCTATGAAGGGGTTATGCCGCAAACGCGTTTTGTATTGAAAAAGGCGCTGGATAGCGGGCTTAAACCGATTGTCGTCGTCAATAAAATCGATAAGCCGATGGCCCGGCCCGAAGCCGTTGTCGATGAAGTACTGGAACTTTTTATTGATCTTGGCGCAGATGACGATCAACTAGAATTTCCCGTTGTCTATGCTTCGGCTGTCAATGGCGTCGCCGGTACGGATCCAAATGACGTCACCCATGATATGAGTGTCATTTTCGATATGATCTTGGAGCACGTTCCCGCTCCGCTTGATAATGCCGATGAATCGCTGCAGTTTCAAGTCACGATGCTCGATTATAACGACTATGTCGGGCGAATCGGCATCGGCCGGATTTTTCGGGGATCCATTAAAGTTGGGCAACAAGCGGTCTTGGTCAAAACCGATGGGAGACAGGAAACGTTCCGCGTGACGAAATTGTTCGGCTTTTTTGGTCTTAAAAGGATTGAAATCGAGGAAGCAAAAGCCGGCGATCTTATTGCCATCACAGGAGTTGAGGATATCAACATCGGTGAGACCATCAATGATGTCGACGCGATCGATCCGCTACCGACACTGAAAATTGATGAGCCGACCATGCAAATGACTTTTGTTGCCAACAACAGTCCGTTTGCCGGGCGTGAAGGACAGTACGTGACGAGCCGAAAGCTTCAGGAGCGGTTGTATGCGGAAACCGAACGCGACGTCAGCTTGAAAGTGGAAGATACAGAATCCCCGGATGCTTGGATTGTTTCCGGCCGCGGGGAGCTGCATCTCTCCATTCTCATCGAAACGATGCGCCGCGAAGGTTATGAATTGCAAGTCTCAAAGCCGACGGTTATTATAAAAGAAATTGATGGTGTTTTATCAGAACCGTATGAATACGTGCTGATTGATGTACCCAGTGAATATTCCGGTGCGGTCATTGAATCGCTTGGACGTAGAAAAGCGGAATTGCAAAACATGGAACAACAAGAAGACGGCCATTATAAATTGGAATTTATCGCGCCATCGCGCGGGCTGATTGGTTATCGCCGCGATTTTCTGACCGAAACGCGCGGATATGGCGTCATCAATCATACTTTTGATCATTACCGCCCGGTGATTAACGAACCGATCGGCGGAAGGCGCCAAGGTGTGCTTGTTGCCATGGAAACCGGCCAAGCAACGGCTTATGCGCTTGGGCAATTGGAAGACCGCGGCGTGATGTTCATCGAGCCAGGAACAGACGTCTATGAAGGCATGATCGTTGGTGAGCATACCCGTGAAAATGATTTGACGGTCAATGTCACCAAGGCGAAACATCAAACCAACGTCCGGTCGGCAACGAAAGATCAAACGGTCACGTTAAAAGCCCCGCGCATTTTGTCGTTGGAAGAAGCGCTATCGTACTTGAATGATGATGAGTATTGCGAAGTGACACCCCAGAATATCCGGCTCAGAAAGAAAATTTTAAACAAAACCGAACGTGAGCGGGCAGCCAAACGGGATAAATTCGCTCACGCATAAGGGGATGGGATCGTGAACAGCGATCAAATACATTTTTCCGGATTTCCAGAGTTTTTGGTAAATCATCCGTTGACATCCGATCATGCGATACCGATTTTATATTTTACCATCGTTGTCTTGTCGATTATCGTTTACAAGCTCGGTTTTGCCAAAAAACTGCCACTTCTAAAAGCGTTGATTATTTACGTCTTTTTATTGATCGGATGTATTATTTTAACCGTTCTGGCGTTACAGCTTCCGATTGTTGGGGCACTCTTTGTCTCAGCGATCGTTTTAACGATTTATAAAATAAGGCTCTGGTGGTCGAAAAAGAAAAAGCAAAACGAAATCAGTAAAGAAGCGTAATTAATGAATCGAGGCTCTGCCACGCCGTTTGGCGAAGGCAGAGCCTCCGTTGCTCTCTAACAGTAAAATAAAAAAACACCTTGGTGGGTGTTCTTTAAATAAGGGATTCATCTTTCGTTCGCCTTTTGTGGTGGATGCGAAATTTACCGGTTTTCCATCGTTCGATGGTGCGTTCCGTGATCCGGTCATGGCAGGTTGGACAAAGATATGTGTGAATGGGGCGGTTACGAAGTTTTTTAGCGAGTGGGCTTTGGTCATCTAACTCATCAATGCGGTCACATAACATGCATTTTGCAAGCATTTTAACACCCCCTACACAATTTATTATAGCAGGTTCTTCTTTGCGGATAAATAAGAGAAGTGGATTCTTGCGACTTACCTTGCTATCAGCAAAAAAGAAAAAAGCGTTTGACCGGGATATGTGGGCCAAACGCTTCATTTAATGCTTTAACGTGCTCTTTTGGGGTTTTCGTCAATGGACGGGCGTGGTTGCTTATTTTCGATGTTTTGGCTCGGTGTGAGCGGCCGATTGGGGACTTCAGGGACGATACGTTCGACAATGGCGGATAATTCTTCGGCGATGCCCGACGCCGGTTTGCCATTGCGGATGTGCTTTGCGATATTGCGCAATCTTTGGTAGATATCCGGATCACTTGTGACGACTGCGTTCGCACCATAAGGATCATTTTTCAAGGCATTGGCAACGGCATTTTTTATACTGCCTACCCGGGTCTGATCTAAATTCTTGTCGACGTCGATTCCCACTACGGCATAATCCCCAGCAACGACAGCTGTGGCGTGATTCACACCGGGTATGTCTGTGGCAATCCCGACGAGTCTTTTGGAAATTTCACGCCCGTTGAGCTTTTTCGCCGGCTCATTGACACTTTGCTTGACCTCGTGTACCGCGTTATTCTGTTGTTGCATGTCGGCATTTTGGTTGCCACAGCCGACGAGAAAAGTGATAGCGACACTTGCGGATAACAATCGTTTAAACATCATCCTGGCCTCCTGTAAAGGATCGAATTTATCCCTTAGTTTCCGCAAGGTCGTCTGCCATTATTCTTTTCGTGTCATCGAAAAATAGGGTCGTGCTATCTCATTTTTGTTAGTACGCAGTCAGATGCGGTTACTCCTATGTTTAATAAAAGGATCGACACCGTTAGATGACCGTGATTTTTTCAATTTGAGCCACCGGTTCCCGATCTTTACCGCGGCATAAGAAAATCAGCGGACCTTCATCTGTTAAGAGTTTGCCATCACGACTGAATTGGAAAGCGCCTTCTTCCATTTCTTCTAATGGTACGGTTGCGGTTTGTCCATTCGTCAAGCTGAACTGGATGGCGGTGGCCTCTTCCAGTGGTTCTGCATTTTGAATAAAGATTTTAGCGGGCATGACAAATGACTTTGTCAGCCATTCTTCCTTCCGGTATTTTCGCTTGGAAGCGGCAAGGCGAGGAAGGGCAGCCCCGGCCCGTTCGTCTTTCTGTGCTTTAAGGAATTCGTCGAGATCAAAATTCGGGTCGTCATAATCTTCCACTGAAATTTTCCGGTCATCAAAAATCCAGCTGCTCGGATCTAAGGTAATCTGATATTTGACGTGACCGAGGATCGGAACAATTTTCATCGAATCACCTTTCTGTCATGGCTTATATTAATACGTTACCAATCTTTAAGTATAAAGCTCTAAAGGCCTCTTGTCACACCGTTGGTTTTATTTTGTGGATGTACGGCAACCGAGAGCGTCCCTGGGTATATGAAGGGGGATGTTTACGTTCGGATAAATGGACAAAATTCCATATTAAATTCAGATGTAGGGTTAAGGTTTAGAAGCAAGATCATATAAGAATATCTTGCAATTTCCGCCCATAAAAGCTAAGATGAACATAGGATGGTGACTGGAACGGAGGGGATCGGATTGTCGACCGAACTTGAGGCAAGACACCGGGAGAAGGCTTACGAAATTTTAAAGGCCGATGCCCAAAAGATCCTGAAATTGATTGAAGTTCAGATGGAAAACCTTACGATGCCGCAATGTCCTTTATATGAAGAGGTTCTTGATACACAAATGTTCGGTCTTTCGCGGGAAATAGACTTTGCCGTCCGCCTTGGCTTAGTTGAAGAGAAGGACGGAAAAGCCTTGTTGGAATCGCTCGAAAGACAATTGACGGCGCTGCATGATGCGGTCGTTCAAGACAAGTAACAGAAACTCAAACTGCCCGGTCGTCTTGGTGGTTTGAGTTTTTTAATGGGAAAATTTTCAAGAATATTTAAGGTTTTACGGCAGGAATTCTAAAAAAGTAAACGAAATTAATATAAAGAAGTATCAAGTTAGGAGTAATATGATTGAAAAGATTATGGAAGCATTATGATTTTTCACTCGCAGTGACCGTTTTGTTGTTAACCGCATTTGGCATTGTCATGGTCTATAGTGCGAGCAGCATCTGGTCTGTCATTCGCTTTGATTTACCCAGCAATTATTACTTTATTAGGCAGCTAATCTGGGCGGGACTGGCCATACTGGCAGGGCTTTTCGGAATGGCGATACCCTATAAAATGTATAAGCCCCTTGTCAAACCGATTTTATTTGGGACAATCCTCCTATTAATTTTGGTGCTCATTGCTGGGGCGACACACAAAAACGCCCAATCATGGTTTAGCATTGGCGGCTTTAACATCCAACCGGCAGAAGTGGCGAAACTATCGATCATTATTTATTTAGCATCGGTGTTTTCCAATAAGCAAGCGTATATTTCCGACTTCAAATCCAGCGTACTGCCACCGTTACTCGTGGTATCTTTTATTTTTCTTTTAATTACCATTCAACCCGATCTTGGTTCTGCTATGATTGTCGCTGGAATATCCGGAGCGGTGATTATTTGTTCGGGGATTCGGTTGAAGCATATTGTCATGCTGCTTTGTCTTGCTGGCGTGGCGATCGCGATCATTTTTACGTCCTCATTGAGCCAAGAACAAGCTAGCCGAATTTCAGAAGCCTATCACCCATTTGCACCGGGAGTGGATGCTTATCAACTCATCAATTCGTATATAGCCATCACAAACGGTGGCTTAACGGGAAAAGGTCTCGGAAATAGCATAGAAAAAGCGGGGTATCTGCCGGAGCCGCATACCGATTTTATCATCGCAATTATCGCCGAGGAGCTCGGCATTTTTGGGGTATTGTTTGTTCTTTTATGTCTTGCCTATCTCGTGATTCGGGGAATCGTCATCGGCATTAAATGTGAAGATGTTTTTGGCAGTTTGCTTGCCATCGGCATATCCGCTTTTATCGCCGTCCAAACTTTTGTCAACCTTGGGGCGGTGACAGGACTTCTGCCCATTACTGGGGTGACATTGCCGTTTATCAGTTATGGAGGTTCCTCACTCATCATGATGATGTTTTCCGTTGGCGTATTGATTAATATTTCAGCCTTTGTCAATTTGAAACAAAAGTCAGCTAAAGAGGAGGCAGCTTAATGGGGAATAAAATCCGCAAAGTATTGGTAGCTAATCGTGGGGAAATCGCCATTCGCATATTTCGGGCATGTACCGAATTGGGCATTCGTACGGTGGCCATTTATTCCCAAGAAGATTCAGGCTCCTATCATCGGTATAAAGCCGATGAAGCCTATCTTGTAGGAGCTGGTAAAAAACCGATTGAAGCCTATTTAGATATCGAAGGCATTTTGGAAATCGCCCGGACCAATGACGTCGATGCCATTCATCCGGGGTACGGCTTCCTTTCTGAGAATGCCGAATTTGCCCGGCGTTGCCAAGAAGAAGGGATTACATTTATCGGGCCGAATGTCAACCATCTTGAGATTTTTGGCGATAAAGCCAAAGCCCGTGAAGCAGCCATTCGCGCCGGCCTACCAGTCGTTCCGGGCAGTGACGGCCCTGTCTCCAGCCTAAAAGAAGCGAAGGAACTCGCCAAAGCATTCGGCTATCCCGTCATGATTAAAGCGGTTGCCGGTGGCGGGGGACGCGGGATGCGGATCGTCCGCAGCGAAGCAGGACTTGCGGATGCTTTCGAACGCGCAAAGTCCGAGGCTAAGGCCGCTTTTGGCAGTGATGATGTCTACATGGAAAAATTTTTAGACCATCCGAGACATATTGAAGTGCAAATTCTGGCCGACCGTTCAGGTGAAGTCATCCATCTTTATGAACGAGACTGTTCCGTGCAAAGACGGCATCAAAAAGTCGTCGAAGTGGCACCGAGCCGCAATCTTTCGGAACGCTTGAGAAATGAAATTTGTCAATCAGCCGTTCAGCTCATGGAGAGCGTGAACTATGTCAATGCTGGAACGGTCGAATTTCTTGTGACACCCGACGGGCAATATTATTTCATTGAAGTCAACCCGCGCATTCAGGTAGAACATACCATCACAGAGATGGTCACAGGCATTGACATCGTGCAAACGCAAATACGCATTGCAGAAGGCGCTACACTCCATGAGCCGCCGATCAATATACCGTTACAAAAGGACATTCATCCCATTGGCTATGCGATTCAAGCCCGTGTGACGACGGAAGATCCGGCAAACCACTTCATGCCGGATACAGGAAAAATTATGGCATACCGCTCCGGCGGAGGTTTTGGTGTGCGGCTTGATGCCGGAAATGGCTTTCAGGGCGCGGTCATAACGCCTTACTACGATTCGTTGCTCGTCAAGGTGTCAACGCATGCTTTAACCTTCGAGGATGCGGCAGCAAAAATGGTTCGAAATTTAAAGGAATTTCGGATTCGCGGCATCAAAACCAACATTGCCTTTTTGGAAAATGTCGTGACACATCCCGATTTTCTTGCCGGTAATGTTGATACGACTTTCATTGATACAACACCGGAACTGTTTGTTTTTCCGGAAAGTCAAAACCGCGGCACGAAGATGTTGACCTACATCGCGGATACGACAGTTAATGGGTTTCCGGGAATTCCGAAAAAGAAGAAACCGGCTTTTGATCCGCCTGCTGTTCCCGATGTCAAGTTATCTGAGAAGCCGAAACCTGGAACGAAGCAGATTCTTGACGAACAAGGGCCGGAAGGGGTCGTCCGCTGGATAAAGGAACAAAAAGAGGTTTTAATTACGGATACGACGTTCCGCGATGCCCATCAAAGCTTGCTGGCAACACGGATGCGTACCTATGATCTGAAAAAAATCGCTGGGCCCGTCGCGCGGCTTTTGCCGGAGTTATTTTCCATTGAAATGTGGGGCGGGGCAACGTTCGATACGTCGATGCGCTTCTTGATGGAGGACCCGTGGGAGCGTCTGATGGAATTACGCCGCCTCATTCCAAATGTGTTATTTCAAATGTTATTCCGCGGGGCAAATGCCGTCGGTTATAAAAATTATCCGGATAATGTTATTGTCGCTTTTATTAAAGAAGCGGCTGCGGCTGGCATCGATGTCTTCCGCATTTTTGACAGTCTGAACTGGGTGAAAGGCATGACGCTGTCGATTGAAGCGGTTAGAGATGCGGGGAAAATTGCTGAGGCCGCCATTTGTTACACTGGTGACATTCTAAGCGAGACGCGAACGAAATATAATCTTTCTTATTATAAAGACATGGCGCGGGAGCTTGAAGCTAGCGGCGCCCATATCCTTGCCATAAAAGATATGGCAGGGCTTCTCAAACCGGAAGCGGCGTATGTTTTGATCAGTGAACTGAAAGAAACCGTAGATTTGCCCATCCACTTGCATACCCATGATACAAGCGGCAATGGCATCGCGATGTATAGGAAGGCAATTGAAGCGGGAGTGGATATTGTCGATACGGCGATGGGAGCGATGGCCGGATTAACCAGTCAGCCGAGCCTTAATTCTTTATATTACGCACTAGAGGGTACCCCGCGTCTTCCAAAAGGTAATATTGATCATTTTGATGCGATTAGCCGCTATTGGGAAGGTGTCCGGCCGATGTATGAACCGTTTGAAAGCGGTATGAAGGCGCCGCACGCCGAAGTCTATAAACATGAAATGCCGGGTGGTCAATATTCTAACTTAAAACAACAAGCGGAAGCCGTTGGTTTGGGTGACCGTTGGGAAGAAATCAAAGACATGTACGCGCGCGTGAACATGATGTTTGGCGATATCGTGAAAGTGACGCCTTCCTCGAAAGTGGTTGGCGACATGGCATTGTTTATGGTGCAAAACAATTTAAATGAAGACGATATTTACGAGCGCGGCGATTCATTGGATTTTCCCGATTCGGTGATCAGCTTTTTTGAAGGGAAAATTGGTCAACCCCATCAAGGCTTCCCGAAAGAATTACAACAAATTGTGCTGAAAGGTAAACCGCCTATTGAAGGCAGAGCCGGAGAGCAGATGAAGCCGATTGATTTCTCCGAAGTCGCTGAAACCCTTTCCCAAAAAATAGGTCGCAAGCCGAGCAAACAGGATCTTTTATCCTATGTCATGTACCCCAATGTCTTTTTGACCTATTCGGAACGCCTGGATGCATATGGGAAAATGAGTGTGCTTGATACGCCAACCTTTTTCCATGGATTGCGGTTAGGTGAAGAAGTCGCGGTTGAAATCGAAAAAGGGAAAACGCTGATCGTCAAACTCGTCTCTATCGGTCAAGTACAAAAGGATGGCACGCGGATCGTCTATTTTGAGTTAAATGGACAGCCCCGTGAAGTCATCATCAAGGACCGGAGTGCGGACGTTTCAGTTGTGACAGCTCGCAAGGCCGATAAAAACAATCCGAATGAATTAGCGGCCACCATGCCGGGGGCTGTGATGAAAGTGCTCGTTCAAGAAGGCGAAAAAGTCAAGAAGGGTGACCACCTCATGGTGACAGAAGCCATGAAAATCGAAACAACCATACAAGCCCCCTTCGATGGCGTGATTGAAGAGATTTGCGTGAAACCCGGAACGGCGATTCAAACCGGCGATCTGTTGATTGTCATCGAGCCGTCTGGAAATGCAAAATGAGATAAGTGGCTGACTCATTGTACAAGGTCTGGCCCTGCTTACCTCCAAATAAAAGCGGTTTGAAAAAGAACGGCTTGATAAACGGAAGCGGCAGGCGTCCGATCCCTAAGGAGTCAGCCTCTTCCTTTTTTTGTTCATGAATTTGTCGATTTTGTGTCAATTTTGTGTAGCGTATACAAAGCCATTGGATTCGTATATAATTGGAACTAAAGGAACAAGGCGGAGCATAAAGCAAGAATCTATTTATGAACATTTTTCGACAACCTTTGAAACTGTGATGTTTTTAACGGAAGTAAGGAGCAGCTTAAAGATTATCAACAAATCAAACTGTAGCCGGCATTCATAAAAGATGGCTGTAATGTGTTTGGTTTTAGAAAGGAAGCACAAAAATGTCGAAACCGATTACAACGTATGATTCGGCCGGTGTTCTTCTTAAGACAAAGACGAACAAAGCATCGGTGACCTGGCAGGACTTCCTCACTGTTATAAAGCCGGGGATTGTTATTTCTAATCTCATCACGACGTTTACCGGGCTTTGGTTAGCGTTGGACTTTACCGGTCAATCTCTTTTGGGCAATATATGGAAAGTTATAGCCATTCTTGCAGGTGCCGGGTTGGTGATGGCTGGCGGCTGTGCTTTTAATAATTACATCGATCGAGACATCGATCGGCTGATGACGCGGACGATGGATCGGCCATCGGCCACAGGGAGATTTACTGCAAGGCAAATCTTTTGGATGGGGATGACACTATCCAGCCTTGGGGCGATACTTCTTGCTCATGCCTCAATCATAGCTTGTATTTTCGGACTATTGGGTTTATTCGTATATGTCGTCATTTATACCATGTGGCTGAAAAGAACCCATTCCATTAATACAGTGGTTGGCGGTATAGCCGGTGCCATTCCGCCTGTGATCGGCTGGACCGGCATTGATCCGTCTTTATCTAGCCAGATCCCGTGGTTGCTCTTTCTAATCCTTTTTTTGTGGCAGCCCCCGCATTTTTTGGCTTTAGCTGTTAAGCGCGTGGATGAATATCGTAGAGTGGGAATACCGATGTTGCCGGTTGTTGCTGGGTTTACGGTTACGAAAAGACAAATGATCATCTATGTTGCGTTGCTCTTACCGGCATCATTAATGCTTCATAGCTTAGGACCTATTTACATCGCAGCTTCCATTTTGCTTGGCGGATCATGGCTTTTTGTCGCCTTATCAGGATTAAGGGCATCCGATTACACCCAGTGGTCCAAGAGAATGTTTGTGATATCGCTGAATTATATGACGCTTTTATTTATTGCCATGATTGTCTCCGTGCTGTTTAAATCATAATGGGTTTCAAATGGCTTGCGGCCGTCAAATAGGACTCATTTTCATTTTGCAGGCTACAAGTCATTTAAAATAAAAAGAAACAACAAGACTTAGAAGAAAGAGAGGGTACCGACATGAAAAGAAGCTGGTTGTTGCTACGTTTTCTACCGATCTCTGGGCTCGTCGCTTTGCTTAGCGGCTGCGGAGTCAAAGGCGTTTCAGCTTTGATTCCGATGGGAAAAGAAGCAAGAGAACAGGCTTGGTTAATGTATTTAAGCCTCGGGATTATGGTCATTGTTATATTAGTCGTAGCATCTATCTATTTTTACGTCCTGATTCGTTTTCACAAGCGCAAAGGTCAGGAAGATTACATACCGAAACAAACCGAGGGAAACAAAATTCTCGAAATCGTGTGGACCGTTATTCCGATTTTATTGCTCTGCATCATAGCGGTTCCAACTGTTAAACAAACGTTCGCACAGTCTGATACCGATGTGCCAAAATCGCAGAAAAAAGATGTCTTGCAAGTGGATGTGACGGCACATCAATTCTGGTGGGATTTTAAATACCCTGATCAAAAAATTGAAACCGCACAAGATGTTGTCGTTCCTGTTGGTAAAACCGTTATTTTTAAAATTACTTCAGCTGATGTCGTTCACTCCTTTTGGGTACCGGCTCTAGGAGGAAAAATCGATGCCAACCCTGGGCAAACGACGAAGTTAAAATTAACACCTGAAAATGAAGGCGTTTACCGCGGCCGCTGTGCGGAACTTTGCGGTTCCTCGCACGCATTAATGTATTTCAATGTGAAGGTCGTCAGCCAAAGCGAATTCGACCAATGGGTTGACGGGATGAAAAAAGGCCCAGAAGCACCGGCAACAGCAAGTGCCCAAGAAGGACAAGAACTCTTTAAACAAAATTGCATGAGTTGCCACGCGGTTGGCAAGGAAGGCGGTCCGGTAGCTCCGAATCTGACGGATTTCGCGGATCGCAAAATGATTGCTGGAACGTTAGATCATAACAAAGAAAACCTCATTAAGTGGATTACAAATCCAGATGCCGTAAAGCCGGGTGCCAATATGCCGGCGAGAGGAATGAATAAAAATCTGACAGATGAACAAATCCAAAAGATCGCGGATTACCTCTTCACTTTGTCAGTCAAATAATATCTTCGCGGGATAAAGGAGGTTAAACAAAGTGACTGCAAATGCGCATGCTTTGGCCGCCTACAATCAGAGAAAAGGCTTTTTGTCTTGGTTGTGGACGTGGCTGTCAACGGTCGATCATAAGCGAATTGCTATTCTATATTTGTTCGGCGGTGGGCTGTTTTTCGTGATTGGCGGGATTGAAGCCCTTTTGATTCGCATTCAGCTTGCCGTCCCGCAAAACGATTTTTTGGTCGGTTCGACCTATAACGAAGTGGTGACGATGCATGGAACAACCATGATATTCTTAGCAGCCATGCCGCTTGTTTTCGCCATGATGAATGCGGTCGTTCCGCTGCAAATTGGAGCGCGTGATGTAGCTTTTCCATTTGTCAATGCGCTCGGTTTTTGGCTGTTTTTCTTAGGTGGGATCGTTCTTAATACGAGTTGGTTTTTAGGTGGTGCCCCTGCTGGCGGGTGGACAGCTTATGCTCCACTTACGACAGAATTTTTAGGTACCGGATCGGATTTCTATCTGTTAGGCTTGCAGTTGTCCGGAGCGGGGACATTGATGGGCGCCATCAACTTCATGGTGACAATTATTAATATGCGCGCACCAGGGATGACCTTTATGCGCATGCCGCTCTTTACATGGACATCTTTAATTACATCAACATTGATTTTATTCGCTTTTCCGCCATTGACGGTCGGTTTTTTCCTGGAATTTTTCGATCACATCTTTCATGCTAATTTCTTTAATACAGCAAAAGGCGGCAATGCCATTATTTTTGAACATATTTTCTGGATTTTTGGTCACCCGGAAGTTTACATCCTTGTATTACCGGCTTTCGGTATTATCTCGGAAGTTGTCGCAACATTTTCTAAAAAACGGCTGTTTGGTTATACGTCCATGGTCTTTGCGACCGTTTTAATCGGATTCTTATCGTTTATGGTTTGGGTGCACCATATGTTTACCGTTGGACTCGGTCCAATGGCTAACTCTTTGTTTGCGCTAGCAACCATGACGATTGCCGTTCCGACAGGGATGAAAATTTTTAACTGGCTGTTTACCATGTGGGGCGGACAAATCCACTTCACGACGGCCAACCTGTTTGCTGTCGGTTTCGTTCCGACTTTCGTTATGGGCGGGGTGACTGGGGTCATGCTCGCTGTCCCGTCGGCGGACTCCCAGTACCACGACAGCTATTTTGTCATCGCTCATTTCCATTATGTCATTATTGGCGGTGTTGTCTTTGGATTGCTCGCTGGCCTTTTCTACTGGTGGCCGAAAATGTTTGGTAAGATTTTGAATGAAACGCTAGGTAAGATTACATTCTGGACGTTCTTTATCGGCTTCCATCTCACATTCTTCCCACAGCATTTCTTGGGATTGATCGGAATGCCGCGTCGTTATTTCACGTATTTTCCGGATGAAGGTTTAAATACTTGGAACCATATTAGTTCCATTGGGGCCATTGGCATGGCCATCGGTGCCATCGTCTTAGTCATCAATATCGTCATAACAACCGCTAAAGGTCAAAAGGCTGCTGGCGATGCTTGGGGGATTGGTCGCACCTTGGAATGGTCCATTCCTTCACCGCCTCCGGAATATAACTTCGCCCAAACACCTTTAGTTAAAGGCATCGATACGTTCTGGAAAGAAAAAATGGAAGGCAATAAAAAAGTAACGCCGGCTGAGCCGCTGGGTGACATTCATATGCCGAACCCGACGATTTTGCCTTTCCTCATGTCGATTGCGTTAACGATTGCGGCTTACGGGTTTATTTTCGCTAACCAGACGTCGGCTTCACGTCCGCTTTGCTTAGTGATTGCTGCATTTGGTATAGGGCTCATGCTGTTACTCATGTTAATTCACTCGATAAAAGATGATCCTGGCTTCCATTATCATAAGGAAGAGATCATCGAAATCGAAAAGGGGGCGGAATAAATGTCCGGTGCAAATCATGTTGATATCCGAACACTGAGTCACCCCGAAACCGCAACATTAGAAGGAAAAAATAAATTTTTAGGTTTTTGGTTCTTTTTAGGAGGAGAAACCGTCCTGTTTGGGACATTGTTTGCGACGTTTATTGCCTTGCGCAATCGGGTCGCCACAGGGCCGTCTTCTCAAGAGCTGTTCAGCTTGCCCTTAACCTTTTTGTCGACGATCATCTTGCTTGTGAGCAGCTTGACAAGTGTTTTTGCCGTCCTCGCCATGAAGGAATATAAGATTCGCCAAATGCAGCTATGGTTCTGGCTGACTGTTGTCCTTGGCCTCGCCTTTTTGGGACTTGAGATCACCGAGTTTAAAGAATATGTGCATGAAGGATTAGGCTATACGACCAGCGCCTTTTCTTCATCGTTTTATACGCTTGTTGGCACTCATGGTTGCCACGTGTTGTTCGGTGTTCTTTGGATTTCGGCGTTGATGATCCAGTCTTACAAAAAAGGCATCACGACAGTGACCGCACCAAAATATTATGTCTCTGCCCTGTATTGGCACTTCATTGACGTCGTTTGGGTCTTTATCTTTACCATCGTCTATTTACTTGGCATATTGGGGGGGTAAGCATGGATACCGCAAATCGGCAATCGGAAATGTTGGACTATATTGCCAAACAAAGGCGAAAACGCGATTTGCAGCATTATTGGGTTTCTTTTGCTTTAATGATTGTGTTTACAGTGCTCGCCTTTCTTGCCGTTTATTTTCGGAAAAGCATCAATGATTATTTAATCGCCTTTTTCATCGTGACAATGGCTGTTGTACAAGTGATTTTTCAACTTTATTATTTCATGCACATGAAGGAGAAAGATCACGGTTTTCCGGCACTGTTTCTCTATGGCGGCGCCTTCGTCGTTTTTGTGACAGTGCTCTCCTTTGTCACGATCGTATGGATCTCCTGATTTTTCTTGAGGCTGCCAAATGTCATCTACGGCAGCCTCTTATGTATGGCTGTTCAAAAATTTTAAGTCGATAGATGGGTGTCTTCATTTGACAAGCCATCATTTCCATCATTGTTTAAACGTGTATAAGGGCTATAGGGACGTTGCCATCGCTCAAAAGATTTGTATTGGTTTAAAATTCGTCGTATAAAAGCAAAAAAGGCTCTGCCTTCGCACAAATTGGCTAGGCAGAGCCCTGTTTCTTTAAATGACGGCATCAATCTCTGAAACTTTTGTGTAAAAAGGCGCCAAAACTTGCCCTCAGCTCCGATTTTGATATTCTATAGAAGATGAAGTTACTAAGAAGATTCGGAGGGAAAACCATGTCATTTATCTTAGCCACCATTAGCACCTTGTGCATTCTCATCTCTGCCTTATTGATGGTGTATGGCTGGTATACGATACGCGTTAAGAAAAATCGCAACCGCCATAAGGCGATCATGATCACCGCATCTCTTTTTGCGTTGGTGTTTTTCATGATTTATATGACACGTACGGTCTTCATTGGCAATGTGATGTATAATGGACCGGAAAATTTTAAATTCGCTTACACTGTATTCCTCACAATACATATTATTTTCGCGACGCTCGGGGCGATTATGGGTCTTTTCAGTTTATATCTCGGATTCACAGGCCGCTTTCAACGCCACAAAAAAGTATCGCCCTACACGGCCATCATCTGGTTCATCTCTGCCGCTACTGGAATTGCCGTCTATCTGATCTTATTTATCATTTGGCCATCGTATCATATGGATACAAATCTTTGGCAAGCGATTTTCGGTCATTAACGCTTTTATTCAAGCATAGAAGAGAATGAAGGCTGCTTGTTTAACGGAGGGAATAAAGGTGCAACCGATGATACGGGCGATTAACGTGTCTGATGCGCCAAAGTTTTTAACACTTAGAAGACAACTGGCGAAAGAGACAACCTTTATGCTTCACGAACCCGAAGAAATCGGGGAGGATCCCGTTGTCGAGGAAAAGAAGATCCAACAGATCATCGATGACCCTCATAAAGCCATCTTCGTTTTGGCAAACGACCATGAATTAGTGGGGTATGTGGCGGTCTTTGGGGATAGCTTGAGTCGCATCAAACACCGCGCATCACTCGTTATCGGCATTCTTGAGGCTTATACGGGTAAGGGTTATGGGAAAAAATTGTTGCAAGAAGCGGAAAAATGGGCTAAGGATCACGGTATCTCTCGCTTAGAGCTGACGGTGATGACGACTAATAAACGGGGACTTTGGTTATACGGTACCGCGGGATTTCATGTCGAGGGCATACGACGAAAGGCGCTCATCGTCCGTGGTCGACCGGTGGACGAATTTTATATGGCAAAATTGATTTAAAAAATGAAAAGAGGTTGACTCATGAGGGGTCTTTCCCACCTGGTTCGCTGGTCGTGGTGTTTCCTTTAAGAACCACATTAAATATGGTTTTGGTGGGGCTGACCCCATGCCTTTTGAGTCAGCCTCAATTAGGTTTCTGGTACATAATCTTTAATTTCTTCAAGCGTTTCTTTTAGAACCTTAAGTCGCTCTTCGGATGTTTCAACAATATCGTCCGGGAAGACTTCATCATATTCAACACCGTGCGGATAGTAGTGATGGCCAAGATAAGGGACGCCAAGCTTGACGATACAGTTTGAACCCTCGATTTCACCTTTGACGGCCACACCAGGGACCCTTAGATAATAAACATCACCGGTTTGTTTCTTTTCAAATTTAAAATCGTAGGTTACGCGCTCATAATCCCAGGCTCCACCCCTAATAAAGCCGACTTTAGCCATAATATCTTCAAGTAAACGAAACGGGACAACGCGTCCTTCGATACCGGTCAGATTAAATTGCATGTATGAAACCTCCCTCCATTTATAAACATTTTCATTATACTAAATTAATAGTATTATTAACAATCTTGATTTTCAAAGGGGAACCGATGTTTTTTCTTTCTCGCTTTGAATCGAAAATGATAAACTGAAAAAAACAGACCGTATAAAAATTTAAAATAAAGGATAAAATGTTCTGTTACGAATGTTCAACCCTTTTATAGGATCATCGGTCGGGGAGGTGAAGACATGCGACTCACTAATGTTTTGATTTTCTTTATTGCTCTTATCGTTTTTTTATTTACTTTTCTGTTCGATTTTAGTGAAAAACCGCAAGAAAAGCCGAAAAAAGAACCGAAAACGCATATTGTTCAAAACGGTTTTCAAGTGCCCGAAAGAGGTTTACACACTTTTATGAATCAATCCTCATCGATCGTGACAAAACATTTTGGCAAACCCGACCGAATTGACCCGACCGCCTACGGCTACGAATGGTGGATTTACGGGCGCCATTCGGAAAAATATGTCCAATTTGGCATCGAGCATGGGAAAGTCGTTTCGATTTTTGCGCTCGGAAAAGACTTGCAGACACAACCGTTTGGAATTACAAAAGATGCCAATACAATCTTAAGACATGTTAATCTTTCAGATACGACTTCTTTAACCTATAAAGGTGCGAAAATCGAATTTGAATTTAAAGAAGACGAGTTGATGACGAATCCGCTCATTAAGTTCGGTAATGTATGGGTGCAACTTTATTTTGACCATTTTACAAATCGCCTCATGGCTGTTCGATATGTCACTCCGGAAATCTTAATCAAACAGAGGCCTTATTCCTTTGTATATACCGGCACCATTGTCGAACCGCCAAAACTCACTGATCTACAATGGGCGGATGTCGAAAAAGCCGAGGCGTGGGAAATTTTTGATATGACAAATATCATTAGAATGAGAAATGGCCTGGACCCATTAAATTGGAACAGTGGGGCGACCAAAGCAGCATTTGGGCATAGCAAAGAGATGTATGAAAAAAATTATTTTGGCCACGAATCCAAATGGTCCGGGGATTTGACCGCCCGCTTACAGGCAGAGGATGTTGCGTTTACGGAGGCCGGAGAAAATATTGCGTCTGATTATCCAGATGGGTTGGCAGCGGTTTGCGGCTGGGTAAATAGTGACAACCATCGTCAAAATGTCTTAAACCCAGATTATACGGATTTAGGTGTCGGTGTTTACCATAAATACTATACACAGGATTATATAAAAGCCTTTTAGCACTGAGGGGGAGATGGAGATGTTCACGGATCGACTACAGGCACTAACCGAAGAGGTACAACCAAAGGTGGTGGAATGGCGACGCTATCTTCATCAGCATCCTGAGTTATCTTTTCATGAGGTGGAAACGTCCCAATTTATTTATGAAACGCTTCAGTCGTTCGGAAATATCGAATTGGAGCGCCCGACAAAAACAAGTGTTATCGGCCGAATCCACGGCCGCCCGGGTAAAACACTGGCCATTCGCGCCGACATCGATGCCTTGCCGATAACAGAAAAAAATACTTTCCCTTTTAAGTCACAAAACCCTGGTGTCATGCATGCTTGCGGCCATGATGGCCATACAGCTATGCTGCTCGGCACAGCCTATGTCCTTTCTCAACTGAAAGACGAATTAAACGGTTCGGTGAAATTGATTTTTCAACATGCGGAGGAACTCTATCCCGGCGGAGCCGAAGAACTCGTACAAAAAGGGGTCATGGATGATGTTGACTGGGTCATCGGTGCCCATCTTTGGTCACCACTTCCCATCGGAAAAATCGGCATCGTTTACGGACCGATGATGGCTTCTCCTGATACATTTACGGTTACGATAAAAGGAAAGGGAGGACATGCCGCCATTCCACATGAGGCGATTGACACGATCGCCATTGGCGCGCAAGTCGTTACGAATCTTCAGCACATTGTTTCGCGCAACAATAATCCGCTCGAACCGCTTGTCATCAGTGTAGCGAAATTTGTCGGCGGCTCAACCCATAACGTCATCCCTGGTTCCGTTGAAATGATGGGGACCGTCCGCACCTTCAATCCGGCGGTGCAAGAAGAAGTAGCCAAACGGATGGAACAGATTATAAAAGGGATTACTTCAGCCCACGGGGCAGATTATACGTTTAACTATATCAAAGGGTATCGGCCAGTGATTAATGCGGAGACAACGACTAAAATAATGGAAGAGCTGGTTCGTGAAATATATGGGGATGAAGCGATCGATTATACGGCACCGAGCATGGTTGGTGAAGATTTTTCTGCATATCAGCAAAAAGCCCCTGGTACATTTATTTTCATCGGCGCCGGAAATCCGGAGAAGGAAAGCACTTATCCACATCATCACGAGCGTTTTACAATTGATGAAGAGGCCTTAGAAAAAGGGGTTACGTTGTTTAGCCGTGCCACCTTCCGTTTCCTCGATCAGGATGCGTGATGAAGGGTTGTATAAAAAGTCGGATACCTGATGGTTCCGACTTTTTTCATTGTAAGGAGGATCGCCTCGCTTATTTTTTCGGAATGACAAAAAATGAAGCACTGGCATAAGCTGCCGGGCGTTCTTTCCCTTGGTCGTAGATCTTACATTCGGTGACCCATAGGCTTTTGCCGCGGTGAACGATCTCGGCTTTGCAGCGAATTTCTTTACCGATTATTGGCCGTAAATAGTTGACTTTGATTTCCGATGTGACACTTGTTTGGTCTTTTGGCAAATTTAAGCCGACCAATGTCCCCATCGCGGTGTCAGCGAATGTCGCCGTTATTCCGCCATGTAAAATATGTAAATTATTTAAGAAAAAAGGCGTGAGTTCGATGGTTGCTTCATAGCTGTTTTCTCCGGTCATTTCCCCCCTGTAACGAAACGCCCCATGCAGATACGTTTTCTCCCGTCCGGTTTGGACGTTGTGGATGGCGAAAAGCAGGCGTTCTAAAACGCCAAGTTCTTCAGGCTGAGCCTCGCGCAAAATATTCTCAAAAAGCGCGATGAGTTGGCTGTGTTCGTTGTTCATGGATTTCTCTCCTGATTTTTTATTTTTTTGTTTTTATTTTAACATAATATTTTCTTACCGGATTTTTAAACATTAGGACAGTTGGAACGTAACAGCCCCTCATGACTTATAATAACAAAGAGGAAAGGATAATGAAGGTGATCGTGATGGGACGAAAAACCAATGAGGCGGTCAACAACTTTAAGGCGTTTTTAAGAAGCCATCCTGAAATTATACAAGCGGTAAAAGAACAAGGAAAATCATGGAAAGATGTTTTTGATGAATACGTGCTTTTTGGCGAGGACCATGAAATTTGGGAATCTTATGGTGTCAAAAAACATATTATGAAAAAACCGCCCGGTGCTGCCGAAATCATGCGGATTCTTGACTTTATCGGTAATTTGGATGCCAAGGCCGTCCAAGAACATTTAGAACAAATCAACGGGGCCTTAACCAATATTCAGGAACTCATTCAACTTTGGCAACCGCAACAGCAATCTCAGCAGTTTCCCATGCCTATGCCAGGGTTTGGGCCACCGAATGTTAACGGTTTGCCGCCAAGTTCGGGCCAATGGCGAAGGGATTGACAGCCTTGAGGTCGGAACTCACTGCTTTTCTTGATGCACATCCCGATATTCGCTTTTTTATCCGCATGCACCCAATCTGGTACGCTCGGCTCAGTCGGGATCCAACCCTCATCCAGACGTTAAAGGCTGAAGCCGATGACTTTTACGGGCGCTCTTTCAAAAAACGCATGGAAAAATTCAGTGGACAATTGAATATGCTCAATTTGTTGATGGATTTAGCCCAGACCTTCGGCACCGATACAAAAAGTCAAGCGGAGCCGGAGTCATAGGCTCTTTTTTTGTGCTGGTAAATTGTCGAGGATCGCATAAAAATAACGCAGACTTTGCCAGGCAATAGGTTGAAAGAGGCAAGTTATCTTTTTCGAAAGGCATCCTTAATTGCTTGAGACCTGCACTCGTTTTAGCATTTTCTTGAAAATACAATGCATAACACAAGCGCATTTTCTGTATCAAAATTTTTCCGAGTTTTCTATATTATTGAGCGTAGGATAAAGTAGGAAAAATTCATTGGGCATGGTAGAATGGGAACAGGGGGTGACCTCATATGTTTGTAGCGGCCGACCATCTTCGTTTATTCGATCAAGCCGATCAACTCATTCATATGTTAGCTAATTCCGACATTGCGGCCCGCTATCGGGCTTGTAAAGTCCAAATGGCTGAAGACGAAGAGGCCCAAACACTAATTAGAAAATTCACTGCTCTGCGTGAAAAATATAATGAAGTCCAGCGCTTTGGAAGATACCATCCGGATTTTGATCGGGTGATTCGGCAAATGATGGACGTCAAGCGGGAGCTCGATCTCAATGATACCATCGCTTCATATAAGAAAGCGGAAGAAGATTTTGAAAAGCTTTTGGTTGAAATCAGTCGCTCCCTCGCCACGTCGGTCTCACCTTCCATAAAAGTTCCAACCGGTGATCCCTTTTTTGACAGAGGTTGCGGAGGCGGTTGTGGCGCTGGCGGTGCATGCGGATGCCATTAATGGGGCTTAAGGTTCGCCCTTAAGCCGCCCATTTTATGATTTTTATTTTTGTACATACTAATGGTAGCGGATACATTTTTTAAAGATGGAGAGTTGGGCATGTTAACAGGACGAACGGGTCTTATTATTTGGCTGAATCATGTAAAATACGCAAAGGCATTAAAGAAGTTTGGAATCGTGCATTATGTATCAAAAAAAATGGGTTATGCCGTTTTATATTGTGACAGCGACCAAGCCCAGTATGTGATCAATCGCCTTGAGAAACAAAAATTTATTAAAAAAGTGGAGCTTTCCTATCTGAATGAACTAAAGACCGATTATGCCGGAAGCAATAAAGAGCTGAAGAAAACAGAGGAATTAATTTATTAAACAAAGTTAAAGCGGCAATATTGGCATAAAAAAGGACCCGCAGACCGTTCTGCGGGTGTCTTTACGCATACGTACTGTATGCCAAGACAATGGGAGAGGAGAAACCGGCGGAAAAACTTATGGGGAAACGTAAGTCTCCGCGGTTGGAACAACATCATGGGTGATGTTGTCATTTTCATTATGGACGCAAAGGCTTTTTGTTATACATAAAAATTTAAGCCAATGCGTTGAAATGGTTTGTTGAACCGGTAATTTATGATAGGATAAGCGATAGAGTTTAGCTTGTTGATTTAAAGGAGAAGGTACCATTGCGAGTTATTGCGGGGTCCTGTAAGTCACGGCCACTAAAACCCGTTCCCGGCCGTTTGACACGACCGACAACCGATAAGGTTAAGGAAACGATCTTCAACATCATCGGCCCTTTTTTTGACGGTGGTCAAGTTTTGGATTTATACGCTGGAACGGGAGGGCTCGGTATTGAAGCGTTAAGCCGGGGAATGGATAAAGGCTTTTTTATTGATGTATCGGCACCCGCCGTCCGTACGATTAAAGAAAATCTGAAAGCTTGCGGCATGTCCGAGCGTGCCGAAGTTTATCGCACAGAGGCGGGAAGAGCGCTAGCCATTCTCGCGAAAAGGCGCGAGCGCTTTCAATTAATCTTCTTAGATCCTCCCTATGCGAAGGCGGCTTTTGACAGGGATTTTAAAGCGATTGCAGAAGGAGGCTTGCTTTCAGAAGAAGGGATGATCGTCTGCGAACATGATGCAAAGTTAGACTTACCGGAGCAGTTGAGCGAAAGCATTGTTCAGTGGCGCCGGGAAGTGTATCAAGGGTATACCGCCGTTACTTTCTACAAGCATGTCCAAATTTAACTAAGCCATTATTGGCCATTGTATATAACTAAAGCACATCGTTGGGGAGTGAAATCATGACCATCGCATTATATCCAGGAAGCTTTGATCCAGTCACCCTTGGCCATTTAGATATCATTCAGCGTGGTGCGAAAGTCTTTGATCGCTTGATCGTTGCGGTTTTACATAACTCGGGAAAAAGCCAGCCCTTGTTTACGGTTGAAGAGCGCGTCGAACTGCTAGAAAAATCCGTCGCCGCTTTTCCCAATGTGGAAGTCGATTATTTCGATGGGTTGATGATTGAATATGCCAAAAAGCGTAAAGTCAATGCCGTCTTAAGAGGATTGCGGGCGGTTTCGGATTTCGAATATGAATTGCAAATCACCGCGATAAATAAGAAATTAGATGAAGAGATCGAAACCTTTTTTATGATGACGAGCAGTCACTATTCGTTTTTAAGTTCCAGCATTGTGAAAGAAGTGGCGAAATATAACGGCTCGGTCGCCGGCCTTGTGCCAGAACATGTTGAGCTGGCGCTGAAGAAAAAATATGGTTATCTTTAAGACGCTTTAAAGGAAAGGGAGGGACTTCTAAGGTCTCCCTCCTGAACCGTCACGCGCTTTGTTTATATTGCCGAACCGCGATGCAAAGGATATAAATAATAAGGGTGGATAACGTAATAAAAGACCCCCATTGGATGGCACTCCACCCCCATAAGTTTTTTTCACTGATGTCCTGCCAAATCGAGCCGATGACCGGTATCGCTTTATGGGTTTCTTCGGTCGAGTCCGTAATGGCAAACCATCGAAAGAGCACCCCAGCTGTAAAGGCTGAGATAAGACCATGAAAGAGACGTCCAACAAAGAAAGGTTTGGCATTGAGTTTTACTTCCGCAAGAATGCTTGCGACTTGCGCTTGAATAGAAAAACCGCCAAAGCCAAGGATAAACGAGACGATGATCACCGCTTCAATTAAAGGAACATGAAGCTCGCTTGTGCTTTTGGCTCCGACCGTAATTTCAAACAATCCGGGAACGAGTGCCGAACCGAGTTCCGGTGCCATAGACAGTAAGGTTAAAAGGTGTTGAAAGAAAATAGCGATCCACTGTGAGATGCCGAGCTCCATTAAAAGCTGGTTTAATACGGAAAAGAGAATGATAAAACCGCCGACCATGAGCAAGGTGCTGACAGAATTTTGCACGGCGTCCCCTAACATTTTTCCGATCGGCCGTTTATTTTTTATCCGTTCGCGATGCATGCTGGCGAGCGCATGAACAAGAATGGATGGAGAAAACTTCACGCTCGGCGCCTCACTTTGTTCATTTCTTTTATACAAGCGCATGATGAGCCCAACGCTAATGTTTCCGATGTAATGGGCGAGGGCGAAAACGATGCCGAGAGAGGCATTTTGAAAAAATCCGACGGCAATGACCCCGAACATAAATAAAGGATTCGAGAAGTTTGTAAAACTGGCGAGGCGCTCGGCTTCCGTTTTGGAAATTTTTTGTTGCTCGTAAAGCCGTGCTGTAATTTTGGCACCAGCCGGAAAACCCGAACAAAGCCCCATGGCAAAAACAAAAGCACCCACACCGGGGACTTTAAAGATTGGTCTCATCACTGGTTCAAGCAACACCCCGATAAATGTCACGATGCCAAATCCAATCAGCAGTTCGGAAACAATAAAAAAAGGAAGTAACGATGGGAATACGATGTTCCACCACATTTTTAAACCGGAGAGCGCCGCATCGACGGATGTTTTCGGATAAATCACGAGGGATGTAGCGAGAAATAAAGCAAATGATGCAAGGATGATGGTTTTCAGCTTTGAGCTTTTCAACATGTTGAACCCCTCTCGAACGATCTCCTGTTCATGGTTACAGGCAATCAGGCATACGTTAATTTAAAGCGGATAGGATTGTCCTTATTGATAGATATACGCGAACATCCTTTAATTAGACCAATTACGGGGGAATTGGGGATGAAGAAACCGAAAATTGGTGTCGCTCTTGGTTCGGGAGGGGCAAAAGGCTTTGCCCATATCGGTGTATTAAAAGTCTTTGAAGAAGAAGGCGTACCTATTGATATGATGGCTGGATCCAGCATGGGAGCACTTGCCTGTGCGCTTTACGGGGTCGGCCACAATTGGGAGAGCATGAAAAAACTGGCCATCGCCTTTAATCGCCTCCATTATTTGGATTTAACGGTTCCGAAAACCGGTTTAATCAATGGCCGAAAAGTGACCGGTCTCATAAAAGCGATTACCCACCAAAAACGCTTTGAAGATTGCCGTTTACCGATTGGAATCGTGGCCACTGATTTAAAGACCGGTGAAAGGGTCGTTTTTAAAAAGGGGTGGTTATACGAAGCCGTCCGTGCCAGCATCTCGATCCCGGGAATTTTTACCCCTGTTAAGATTGGCGGAAAAATTTTAGTGGATGGAGGTGTCATTGACCGGGTGCCGGCGACAGTTGTAAGAGATATGGGTGCCGATATCGTCATTGCCGTGGATGTCGGCGGTTTTACGCCAAAACAAGATATACGGACGATCTTTGACGTGATTACCTTAAGCATTGATATTATGCAAGAGCAGATTGTGAAACTGCAACAATCGAGCGCGGATATTGTTTTAAAGCCGCCGGTTGCAATGCTTTCGCCAAAAGCCTTGGCCAATATTGATCACCTCGTAGAGATTGGTGAAGAAACCGCACGAGCGCAATTACCGATGATTTGGGAAATGATCGGAGCGTGGAAGGAGAGATTATAAATTGCCCAAGAAAAGAAGCCGAGTTTTATCAATGGTGGTCATCGTCATCCTTCTCATCATCCTAGCCTTAAATATCATACAAGTCCCTTATTTCGTCTCAAAACCGGGCACGGCCGACCCGCTCCGCCCAATGGTTGATGTCGAACATGGTTATAAAGAGAGCGGCACCTTGCGTCTTGTTACCATATACCAAGGAAAAGCCTCAGCATGGCAATATCTTTTAGCTAAATGGGATTTCAATCCCTATACACAAGTCACGAAAGCAAAATACATAACTTATCCAGATGAAAACGAAAAAGAGATGACCGTGCGCGAGTTAGACTATATGAAAAGCGCGCAAGACACCGCCGCCTATGTCGCCTATAAAGCTGCGGGCAAAAAGCCGAAAATTCAACACCGCGGCGTATTAATTTTAAATGTCCATTCGCAAATGCCTGCGGGAAAAGTGCTGAAAGCGGGCGATGTCATACAAGTTTTTAATGGAAAACCGGTCACGCGAATCAGTGACATGCAAGGTATGCTCAAAGGCTTGAAAGCCGGCGATGTTGTGCATTTAACAATAAAAAGGGGGAAAACCGTCAAAGAGGTGAAAACCCGCCTTGCTCCTTTTCCAAAAGAATGGCTTCCAAACGATGTGAAGCATAAAGTTGGGTTGGGGATCCTCCAAAGCGATAACATGGCTTTAAAAGTTCAGCCACCTGTCACTTTCGATACACAAGGTATCGGAGGCCCTTCTGCCGGTTTGATGATGGCCCTTGAGATCTATGAGCAACTTCTTCCTTCCGATTTAACGAAAGGCTATGATATTTGTGGAACCGGCACGATCGATTTTGACGGTCGCGTTGGGCCGATCGGCGGCATCAAGCAAAAAGTCGTCGCAGCTGATAAAGCCGGTGCGGAAATCTTTTTTGCCCCAGCAAGTGACCATGAAGCAAAAGACGCCATGGCCGCCGCAAAAGACATCGGGTCAAAGATGAAAATCGTACCGGTAAAAACCTTTGATGATGCTTTGAAGTACTTACAAACTTTGAAACCAAAACAATAAATTGGAGCGGATCCATCGCGGCGAAATGTTCGCGATGGTCCGCTCTATTCGTTATCGGACAAACGTTTTGCTCGCATGATCAAACCGGATCGGGACGCAGTCAAACTCCGAAGGATCACTAGCTGGTTGGATGAGTCGATAACAATCCGCGGCACGAAGATCGATTGCCATCAACGCCTCCTCGTTTCGACCAACTTTAGAGATGATCGGCACGTTGAGGCGTTTTTTGATGCTATTCAGGTGCAGTTGACCGTATTCATTCATGCCGAGGAGCCGAATGTATGTTGGCGGGGCAAATTGAGCGGCTGGCCGCATTTCGGCTTTTTTCGCACCCGTTAAGATGTGTGTGCACAACCGCTGCAAACGCGTCCATGTGTAGCGCTTCGTTTTTATTCTCTCCATCCAATTGGAAAAGTTTTCCGCTTTCCGTATATGCTTTTTCAGTCGGTTTTCCAGACCTTCTTCAGCTTCGTAAAAATCGGCGATCTCATCGGCGGACGTAGTCAGAATGCGATATTTTAAAAGTGGAAAGAAATCATCCCACCGCCTTAGCGTTCTGTTTTGCCTGGCTTGGGTGAGCGCTTCATAGGTGTATGGCGGCACGAGATTTTGTAAATGATTAAAGTCTTCACCGCTGAAGATCGCGCGACGTATGGCCGTGGCGCTAGCAATATGGGCATCCGAGATCGTCGCTTGGTTATACCCTGCCTTTTGCCTTTTTATTGTTGAGACGCGGATTGCGCTTTTGCGCTTTACGACCGCTTCAACATAATGGAACCCAAGAATGTTGTTTGGCTGAGATAAATCAATGAAATCGTCCCCTGTAAGATGGAGATCGGAAAAAGCGAGATTCAGCGCCTGCGGATAGCTGATGCCGGAGGCGATGCGCTTTTTTAATTGCTGGTTAAAGAAGTCTCGGTTTTCTTCCAGCACTTCTAACGTGCGCAAAAACGGTGTCGTCGACCCGTTTTCGCTGCCGAAGCATAAATCGGTTGTGCCCAATAGATCAAGAATGGATACAGCCCCCCAAGCAAAGACATCCGCTTTTTGGGTGGCGTAAACATAGGGTAATTCGACAACGAGGTCAGCCCCAGCTTGCAATGCCAGACGCGTTCTCGTCCATTTTGATAATAGGGCTGGTTCACCGCGCTGAAGAAAATTGCCGCTCATGACCGCAATGACCAGATCCGCCTCGGTTTGTTTCTTCGTTTTTTGTAAATGATATAAATGGCCGTTATGAAACGGGTTATATTCCACGATGACCCCAGCAATCCGCATGGCCTTCCTCCTCTATTTGCTATTGTAAGAAAACGGTTGTCTGGTTTCAGACAGGATCATTTGGACATTCGAAAAGTTTTCTGATAATAGAATAGGCGTTTTACCCTACTCTGTAAAGGGCAACATATTGACAATCATGCGTGAGTCATCTATAATTACACTTGTTGTTTTAGAGGTGGTCGGAAATGACTTTAAAATGGTCGATTCCGGAAATTATGGAACACCAAAGTAACGGTTTGTCCATTGATACCACCGTATCGGTTGAAGATTTGCGGGAAATGGATGCGGAAATCCGGGCGATATCACCTGTGCACGTAAAGGGCCATGCTGATATCAATCGTCATACCGTCACCTTTTTTCTGACAATCTCAGGAAAGTTAACGCTCCCCGATGCGGTCACGTTGGAAGATGTGACGTATCCCTTTCACATTCAAACTTCGGAAATATTTCGCCTGCTTCCTGGCTCAATGGGCGGGGAGTCTTCAAGCGATTCGGAGATTCACGATGTGGAAGCGGAAACGATCGATCTGATGCCTTATATTAAAGAGGCCATCTTAGTTGACAAACCAATCCGCGTAACGAGCGGAGATAACCGAAAACAGCCGGCCCCACGCGGTGAAGGCTGGTCATTCATGACGGAATCGGAACAGAAGGAGCAAATGGATCCGCGTTTCGAGAAATTGAAAGATTTGTTCAACGAGTGATTCGATCAAGGAGGTGGCTAACGTGGCGGTACCAAAGAGAAGAGTTTCAACGACTCGCAAAAATAAACGTCGTACACACTTTAAATTACGCGTTCCCGGCATGGTGCAATGCGACAATTGTGGTGAGTACAAATTATCTCATCGTGTCTGCCCATCATGCGGATCGTATAAAGGGAAAACGGTTATTGAAAAATAACACCGTAAGAAAAGCAAGGGTTTTTGCACCCTTGCTTTTTTTATTGACAAGAAGTAAAAAATTGTTCAGCCCAGCAATAAGGGTAGCCATAGTCAAAAGTTTTGGCAGAGCCGTTTTTTTCCTCAAAAATCGGCTCGCTCTGCATTGACTCACTGCACAAGCTTGGATGCGGAAAAGTTCGCCCGGAAAAATGCTAGAATTTAAAGTCTATCTTCCCTACTAAAAGCATAATATATGACAAAGAGCATGATTGGAGGGATTCTATGTCTCAGACGCGGCAAGATGCGTGGTCCGAAGATGAGGACCTTTTACTTGCGGAAACCGTTTTACGTCATATAAGGGAAGGTAGCACCCAACTTATGGCTTTCGAAGAAGTTGGAAAGGCATTATCGCGGACGGCAGCAGCTTGCGGATTTCGCTGGAATTCACTCGTCCGTAAAAAATATGAAGATGCCATCGCTTTAGCTAAGAAGGAAAGAAAAGAACGACAAAATCAAAAACGGCAGGAAAAAAGGAAAAACCGTCAAGCGAAGTTAAAAAGTGCAGTAGAGAAGCCGGCTGAAAGCGAGCAGCCGATGCGGGAAGATCGCCAAAGCATCACCATTGATGATATTATTTTATATTTAAATGATTTGAAGCAATCAGAAGCGCGCATCCGCCAATTAAAAGCAGAAATTGAAGCATTAAAAAGCGAGCTAGAGAAGGATCAGAAGCAGTTGGAAGTTTTGGCGAGTGAGCGCGATCAAGCTTTGACCAACTTGGCAGAGCTCCAATCGGAATATCAAACGATGTTATCGATTATGGACAAAGCGAGAAAGTTGGCTGATGGTTCTTAAAACCCTATACTTAAAAAAGTCCCTTCACATCGCCAAGGGGCTTTTTTACTTTGAGAAACGATACTTTTTTCACACCAGTTTAAAAGACCAACTAAGGCTCTGCCTTTGCCTTGGCAGCGCCAAATTTTATTTATTTTATAGGCAAACATTTGGCAAGCACGACCTGCTGGATATAGAAAGAGGTTTTCCGAACGAATATGTTTATATTATAATAATCTTATAAAAGCTTTTACATTAAAATGTAAGCGTTTTAATGAAGGTTTTAGGCGGCAAAGGTTAACGATGTTTGTGAGGAGGGGAGACCATTTGCAGAAAATCTTAATCGCCAATCGCGGTGAAATCGCTCGCCGGATTATTCGAACTTGCAAGCGGCTTGCTATTCAAACGGTAGCTGTTTATTCCGATGCAGATAGCGATTTGCCATATATAAAGGAGGCCGATGAGGCGATTCGCATCGGTGAGGCGCCGGCGCAAAAATCTTATATGAATCAAGACGCCCTGATTGATGCGGCGATCCAGACAAAGGCTGAGGCGATTCACCCGGGGTACGGCTTTCTTTCTGAAAATCCGGCTTTCGTGAGGAAAGTCGAAGAAAACGGTCTAATTTTTATCGGTCCTGATGCGCGTGTCGTTGAGCTGATGGGCGATAAGGTTAAGGCACGGGAAACCATGAAAGCAGCTGGTGTGCCCGTCGTTCCTGGCAGTGACGGACCGTGTAACAGTGTGGATGCCGCATGCAGTGCGGCAGAAGCACTCGGTTACCCCGTCATGCTGAAAGCAAGTGCCGGCGGCGGTGGCATTGGCATGCAGCTTTGCCGCAATCGCGAGGAGCTCTCGAACGCTTTTAATTCCAATCAAAATCGCGCGAAAGCTTATTTTGGAAATGCGGCCATGTTTGTCGAAAAGGCGATTGAAAATGGCCGGCATATTGAGGTGCAAATTTTTGCCGACCAGTTTGGCCATGTTGTGCATTTGTTCGAGAGGGATTGTTCCGTTCAAAGGCGTCATCAAAAAGTGATCGAGGAGTCTCCATCGCCGGCTTTATCGGAAGCGACGCGTAAAAAAATGACAGAGGCAGCGGTTCGCGCGGCCAAAGCCGTTGGTTACCGCAATGCTGGTACCATTGAATTTATTGTGGATGAAGAAGAAAACTTTTATTTTCTCGAGATGAATACGCGTCTACAGGTGGAGCATCCCGTCACTGAAGCCATTACGGGCCTGGATCTTGTCGAATGGCAAATACGGGTGGCATCTGGAGAGAAATTGCCCTTGGAACAAGTAGAGATCACAAGACAAGGTCATGCGATTGAATTTCGCTTGTATGCGGAAGACCCGGAAACGTTTTTGCCGTCCCCCGGCACGTTAGCGGTTTGGCGTTATCCCGAAGTTCCGGGCATACGCGTGGATACGGGGTATGGTGAAGGCTCGAAGGTGACGCCATTTTATGATCCGATGATTGCCAAAATCATTGCACAAGGAAATAACCGCGAGGAAGCGTTAGAACGGGCACTGGCCTTTTTCGGGGAAATGAAAGTAGAGGGTTTGAAAACCAATCAGCCGCTCTTTACCCGTTTATTGACTGCCTCCTCATTTAAGGATGGGCAATATACAACGGCACTTTTAAAAAAATCGTAAAAGAAAAAGAATAGGAAGGGATATAATATGAAGCACATTGAAGCAACGATGGCAGGAACAGTTTTAAACATTTTGGTTCAAGAAGGCGATAACGTCAAAGCGGGCGATACCGTGGCGTTATTGGAATCGATGAAGATGGAAATTCCGATCGAAAGCAACGTTGATGGGGTTGTCTCTGAAATAAAAGCTGGCTCCGGCGATTTTGTCAATGAAGGTGACGTTCTGATCGTTTTAGATTAAACCGTGCGAGCGCTCACTAGGCACGGCCCTGATGCCCGTTTATCATTCAACTTAAGGAGGGAATCGTGTGACGAAAATGTTAGAAGATCAATTGGTGGAGGCGGTTCGCAAAATTGAAGCGGGCGGTGCTGAAAAATACCACCAAAAATTAAAAGAAAACCATAAGTTGTTTGTTCGCGAGCGGTTGCGCCTTTTATTTGATGATGGCGCGTATAAAACGGAAGACGGTCGGTTTGCCAATTTCGAAGCAGGGAATCTTCCTGCTGATGGGGTGGTTTGTGCGATCGGTCAAGTGAACGGTCAAACCGTTTGTGTGATGGCCAATGACTCGACCGTCAAAGCCGGATCATGGGGCGCACGGACCGTGGAAAAAATCATCCGCATTCAAGAAACGGCTCAGAAACTAAAAGTGCCGATGATTTACCTTGTCGATTCCGCGGGCGCTCGGATTACCGATCAATTAGAAATGTTCCCCAACCGCCGTGGTGCAGGTCGAATCTTCTACAACCAAGTGAAAATGTCCGGAATGGTGCCGCAAATCTGCGTATTATTCGGGCCATCGGCGGCAGGTGGCGCTTATATTCCGGCATTTTGCGACATCGTTATTATGGTGGAAGGCAATGCTTCCATGTATCTCGGATCACCGCGCATGGCCGAAAAAGTTATCGGGGAAAAAGTGTCGCTTGAGGAAATGGGCGGCGCAAGAATGCATTGCACGGTCAGTGGTTGTGGAGATGTTCTCGTTCAAACGGAAGAGGAAGCAATTCAATCTGCTCGGAAGTATTTGTCCTATTTTCCAAGCCATTATCAGAATAAACCCGTGAAAACGAGCGGCAAATTGCCGAAGGAAGGCCGCAAGATATCGGAAATCGTCCCCGAACATCAAAACGCGCCTTTTGATATGTACGAGTTGATCGATGCGCTCGTTGATGAAGGTAGTTTTTTTGAGGTGAAAAAGTTATTTGCCTCAGAGCTCATCACCGGTTTGGCACGCATCGACGGCCGGGTGATCGGCATCATTGCCAATCAGCCGAAAGCGAAAGGCGGGGTGTTATTTGTTGATTCCGCTGACAAAGGCGCCAAATTCATTCAATTGTGCGATGCTTTTAACATCCCGCTTTTATTCCTAGCCGATGTGCCAGGCTTTATGGTTGGGACAAAAGTGGAGCGGGCGGGCATCATCCGTCACGGGGCAAAAATGATTGCGGCTGTCAGTGAGGCGACGGTGCCGAAAATCTCGGTCATCGTCAGAAAAGCCTATGGAGCGGGCTTGTATGCGATGGCGGGGCCTGCTTTTGAAC
>Ga0310838_1000386_pt1 | contig 41778 bp, 32 predicted proteins | sample SM_ome_6_FD_202241 | JGI IMG/M metagenome (GOLD analysis project Ga0310838, IMG submission 202241) | Sorghum-adapted microbial communities enriched on stacked mutant (SM) sorghum from Joint BioEnergy Institute, Emeryville, California... ...
TCGGCTAACAGGCACGCTGTTGAGTTCTCAAGAATCAAACCCACACCCCCAGGCAACCACCACACACAGCAGCCACCCAGAAGCAGGGCCAACCACCAACACTACCCACCCCACCCAACCACGTCAACCCGACGGGTCGGATTGATCGCGGGGTTTGTCGTGTCGGCTTCCTGTGGGAGACACAGTGTACCGACTCGAGCTGGTGGACTGGGTTCCCCGACGGATCGGCCGCCGCTCGGCGTCCCGCTCTCCGGCGAGGCGAGTAGAACCATACGGACCCGCTCTCCGTGAGTCAAATCGAGGCGAACCGGCTGTCGCGAATCGGGACGAAACAGGGCATCCGTGGCTCGTTCCGCCTCGCGGGCGACTGTCCACGGTCCTCGCCGGGGCCGCCGGCCACCCACGCCGGCCACCCACGCCGGCCGCCCACGCCGCAACGTCGAGCCGACACCGTCGAGCGTCTCACCCGCCTGGGACGACCGCGACCAGACCGCCGTCCACGATCAGGTCCTGCCCGTTGATGTAGGAGCCTTCCGGGCTGGCCAGGAACGCGATCGCCGCCGCGACCTCCTCCGGGCGACCGAATCGACCGGCTGGCACACGTCCTCGGTTGGCCGCGGCCTCGGCGGGGTCGAGCTCGGCCTCGGGATACATCGGTGTGTCGATGTATCCCGGGCTCACCGAGTTGATCCGGACGCCCCGCGGACCCAACTCCGCAGCGAGAGTCCGTGCCAAGTTGTGCACCGCCGCCTTGGTGGCGGAGTACAGACTGGCGGTGGCGTTCCCTCGGTGCAGGGTCCAGGAGGCGTTGACGACGATCCGAGCGCCCTCCGCCAGCAGTGGAAGCGCCCGCTGAATGGTGAAGAACACGCCGCGGAAGTTCACCGCCACCGTCCGCTCGAAGTCCGCCACGGTGATCTCGGCGAACGGCTTGAACGTCCCGGTCCCCGCGTTGGCGACGACGATGTCGAGCCGACCGTGTCGCTCCCGCACAGCCGTCGTCGCCGCGTCCACGCCGTCCGGATCGCCTACGTCCGCGGCCACGCCCACGCAGCGATCTCCGAGCTCGGCGACGGCGGCGTCCAGGCGCCGCCGGTCACGGCCGGTGATGACCACGTGAGCACCTTCAGCGACGAAGCGACGGGCGGTGGCCAATCCGATGCCACTGCTCCCGCCGGTGATCAGCGCAACCTGGTCGGTGAATCGGCTCATAACCGGATGCTGTCCGGCGCTCGTCACCGCGACCAGAGCGAGCTGATCATGGGTGTGGTACCACCACGCTGCCGGCCAGTCGTTCCAGCTTCTCCGCTGTCCCCGTGGACGGTCGTGGGTTGTGCAACACCAGCCGGTGACCCGGGTGGTTGGGCAACGGCAAGCTGGTGTACTCGAGAACCAGCAGGCCCTCCTCAGAATGTCGGATCGCCTTGATCCCCTGGGTCGCGGACCTCACCTCGTGGCGTCGCCACAGCTCGGCGAACTCCGCGCTGGCCCGGCACAGGTCGGCGGCCAGGCGTGCGAACTCCGGGTCGTCCGGATAGCGGGCCGCGTCGGCGCGGAACTGGGCGACGACCCCCGGAGCCGCCGCCTCCCAGTGCGCGAACGAGGAGCGGTAGGCGGGACTGGTGAAGAACGACACCAGACAGTTGTGGTCGTCGTCGGTGAGACCGAAGACCGTCCGCGCCGGCTCGTTCACCGCGACGATCCCCCAGTGCCGGTCGAGCACGTACGCCGGACGCGGCGACCAGGCGTCCAGCAACCGCCGCAGCTCGTCCCCGATCGGCGTCCCGTCCTCCGGCGCGGGGAGAGGCGGGTTACACCCCGCCAGGACGTACAGGTACGCGCGCTCGTCGTGGTTCAGCCGCAACGCTCGCGCCACCGCGTCCAGAACCTGCGGCGAGACGGTGATGTCGCGTCCCTGCTCCAGCCACGTGTACCAGGAGACGCCCACCCCGGCCAGGACGGCCACCTCCTCCCGGCGCAACCCCGGAGTGCGACGCCGACCGGCGCCCGGCAGGCCCACGTCCTCGGGACTCAGCCGAGCCCGCCGGCTCCGTAGGAAGTCGCGCAGCTCCGTTCGGCGGCCCATGCCGTCAGCGTAGGCGGCGCCGCGACCGGTGGCCGCCGCGCGCCGTCCGCGCAGGGGGAGAGGTGAGGGAGCGTCGACCTCGATCGAGCGGACCTGCGTGGAGGTCCGCCCGCACCGGCGGACCTCCACGGTCAGGCTCGACCAGGACGACTCGATCAGGACGACTTCTGGTCACGCTGGTCGTCCTCGACGACCTCGCCCTCCACGACGTCGCCGTCGACCGGGGTCTCCTGGCTCGTGGTCTCGGACGACCCCGACGACGCGGCGTTCTGCTGGGCGTTGGCGTAGATGGCTTGGCCGATCTTGGTGCGGGAGGCGGACAGCTTGTCGAAGGCGGCCTTGAGCGCGCTGGTGTCATCGCCTTCGAGCGCCTTCTTCACCTCGGCGATGTCCCGCTCCACCTCCGACTTCACATCCGCCGGCACCGTGTCCGGGTTATCGGCCAAGAACTTCTCCGTCTGGTAGACCAGCGTGTCGGCCTGGTTCCGCAGCTCCGCCGCCTCCCGACGCTTCCGGTCCTCCTCGGCGTACTGCTCCGCCTCCTTGATCATCCGCTCGATCTCCTCACGAGGCAGAGCCGACCCACCAGTCACGGTCATCTTTTGTTCGCGACCAGTCCCCAGGTCCTTCGCCGACACATGCACGATCCCGTTCGCGTCAATATCAAACGTCACCTCAATCTGAGGCACGTTCCGCGGCGCCGGCGGGATACCAGTCAGCTCGAAGTTGCCGAGGGACTTGTTGTCCCGGGCCATCTCACGCTCGCCCTGGAAGACCTCGATCATCACCGAGGGCTGGTTGTCCTCAGCGGTCGTGAAGATCTCGGAGCGCTTCGTCGGAATGGTCGTGTTGCGCTCGATGATCTTGGTGAAGACACCACCCTTGGTGGCGATGCCGAGGGAGAGGGGTGTGACGTCGAGCAGGAGGACGTCTTTGACCTCGCCTTTGAGCACACCCGACTGCAGCGAGGCACCGACCGCGACCACCTCGTCGGGGTTGACGCCCTTGTGCGGCTCCTTACCCCCGGTCAGCTCACGCACCAGGTCCGCCACCGCCGGCATCCGGGTCGAGCCACCCACCAAGATCACGTGGTCGATCTGCGACACACTGATCCCAGCATCCTTGATCACCTGCTCGAACGGGCCCCGGCACCGCTCCAACAGATCCGCCGTCATCCGCTGGAACTCCGCCCGCGTCAACTTCTCATCCAAGTGCAGCGGACCCGACTCACCCAACGTGATGTACGGCAGATTGATCTGCGTCTCCGACGCAGACGACAACTCGATCTTCGCCTTCTCCGCGGCCTCCACCAACCGCTGACGCGCGATCCGGTCCGCACCCAGATCAATCCCATGCTTGTTCTTGAACTGGGTGATCAACCAATCCACCACCCTGGCGTCCCAGTCATCCCCGCCAAGATGGTTGTCACCCGAGGTCGCCTTGACCTCGAACACACCCTCACCAATCTCCAGCAGCGACACGTCAAACGTGCCACCACCCAAGTCGAACACCAGAATCGTCTGGTCGTTCTCCTTGTCCAACCCATACGCCAACGCCGCAGCAGTCGGCTCATTGATGATCCGCTGAACATTCAGCCCAGCGATCTCACCAGCCTCCTTCGTCGCCTGCCGCTGCGCATCCGAGAAATACGCCGGAACCGTAATCACCGCATCCGTGACCGGCTCCCCCAAATACGCCTCCGCGTCCCGCTTCAACTTCTGCAGAACAAACGCGGAAATCTGCTGCGGCGAAAACGACTTCCCGTCGATCTCGATCTTCCAATCGGTCCCCATGTGGCGCTTCACCGAACGAATGGTCCGGTCCACATTGGTGACCGCCTGCCGCTTCGCGACCTCACCAACCAAAACCTCACCATTCTTCGCGAACGCCACCACCGAAGGAGTCGTCCGCGACCCCTCCGCATTCGCAATAACCGACGGCTCCCCACCCTCCAGAACCGCAACCACAGAGTTCGTCGTACCAAGATCAATACCGATCGCACGGGACATGCGCTGTCTTCTCCTGCACGCTCGTCACGACTTACACGGACGCGGTGGCGGCGGGTTCAGCGACGCGGATGTCGAGGGAGTCGCTGGCGTCGTTCACGTCCACGAGCACCCGATCGCCGTCGCGCACCTCGCCGGCCAGGATCTTGCGAGCCAGCCCGTCGCCGATCGCCGACTGGACGAGTCGACGCAGCGGCCGGGCGCCGTAGATGGGGTCGTATCCGGTGAGCGCCAACCATTCCTTGGCGCCACTGGTGACCTCGAGGGTGATGCGGCGCTCGGCGAGTCGCTTCGCCAGGGCCGCCACCTGGAGCTCGACGATCTTCGTGAGCTCCTCGCTGCCCAGTGGGTCGAAGAGCACCACCTCGTCGAGACGGTTCAGGAACTCGGGCTTGAACGACGACCGCACGACGTTCATCACGAGCTCCCGCTTCTTGTCCTCGTCCAGCGCAGGGTCGGCGAGGTACTGCGACCCGAGGTTGCTGGTGAGGATCAGGATGACGTTGCGCAGGTCGACGGTCCGACCCTGGCCGTCCGTCAGCCGGCCGTCGTCGAGCACCTGCAGCAGGACGTCGAAGATCTCCGGGTGAGCCTTCTCCACCTCGTCGAGAAGGACCACCGAGTACGGCCGCCGGCGCACGGCCTCGGTGAGCTGGCCGCCCTCCTCGTAGCCGACGTAGCCAGGCGGGGCGCCGACGAGTCGCGCCACCGAGTGCTTCTCGGAGTACTCGCTCATGTCGATGCGCACCATCGCGCGCTCGTCGTCGAAGAGGAACTCCGCCAGCGCCTTCGCCAGCTCGGTCTTCCCGACCCCGGTCGGGCCGAGGAACAGGAACGACCCCGTCGGCCGGTCCGGGTCCGAGATCCCGGCCCGGGCCCGGCGCACCGCGTCGGAGACGGCCTGAACGGCGCGACGCTGGCCGATGATCCGCCGGCCCAGCTCCTCCTCCATGCGGAGCAACTTGCCGCTCTCGCCCTCGAGCAGCCGGCCCGTCGGGATGCCGGTCCAGCTCGACACCACCTCGGCCACTTCGTCAGGGCCGACCTCCTCGCGCACCATCGGCGTCGTCTCGGTCGTTTGCGCCGAGGCGGCGGCGAGCTCCTTCTCCAGCTGGGGGATCTCGCCATAGAGGATCCGCGCGGCGGTCTCCAGGTCACCCTCTCGCTGAGCGCGCTCGGCCTGACCTCGCAGGTCGTCGAGCCGCTGCTTGACCTCACCCACGCGGTTGAGGCTGGCCTTCTCCTTCTCCCAGCGCGCCTCCAGGCCGCGCAGTGCCTCTTGCTTGTCGGCCAACTCGGCCCGCAGTCGCGCCAACCGCTCCTTGCTCGCCTCGTCCTCCTCCTTGGCGAGCGCGAGCTCCTCCATCTTCATCCGGTCGACCTGCCGGCGCAGCTCGTCGATCTCGATCGGGCTGGAGTCGATCTCCATCCGGAGTCGGCTCGCCGCCTCGTCGACGAGGTCGATCGCCTTGTCGGGCAGCTTGCGGCCGGTGATGTAGCGGTTGGACATGACCGCCGCGGCGACGAGAGCGCTGTCCGCGATCTGCACCTTGTGGTGCGCCTCGTACCGCTCCTTCAAGCCACGCAGGATCGCGATGGTGTCCTCGACCGACGGCTCACCCACGAACACCTGCTGGAACCGGCGTTCGAGCGCCGGGTCCTTCTCGATGCGCTCGCGGTACTCGTCCAGCGTGGTCGCGCCGATCATGCGCAGCTCGCCACGGGCCAGCATGGGCTTGAGCATGTTGCCGGCGTCCATCGCACTGTCGCCGGCGGCACCCGCGCCCACGACCGTGTGCAGCTCGTCGATGAAGGTGATGATCTGGCCGTTGGACTCCTTGATCTCGGCGAGGACGGCCTTCAGACGCTCCTCGAACTCCCCTCGGTACTTGGCGCCGGCCACCATCGAGGCGAGGTCCAGCGCGACCAAGCGGCGTCCCTTCAACGACTCGGGCACGTCGCCCGCGACGATCCGCTGGGCGAGCCCTTCCACGACCGCCGTCTTGCCGACCCCCGGCTCGCCGATCAGCACCGGGTTGTTCTTGGTACGCCGCGACAGCACCTGGACGACCCGGCGGATCTCGGCGTCCCGACCGATCACCGGGTCGAGCTTGCCCTCTCGGGCCCGCTCGGTGAGGTCGACGGAGTACTTGCTCAGCGCCTTGTAGGTGCCCTCCGGGTCAGGTGTGGTCACCCGCGCGGAGCCCCGCACCTGGGAGAACGCCGCGCGGAGGGCGTCGGGCGTGGCGCCCATGCGGTTCAGGATGTCCTTGGCGCTGCTCGCCACGGTCGCCAGAGCGACCAGCAGGTGCTCGGTCGAGATGTACTCGTCGCCCAGCTCGCTCGCCTGGTCCTGGGCCACCTGCAGCACCTGGTACATCGGCCTGGACAGACCCGGCGCCTGCACGGTGGACCCGCTCACCGACGGCAGCCGGCGGACGGCGTCCTCGGCGGCCCGGCGCGCGGCCTCACGACCGGTCCCGATCGCGTCCAGCAGAGCACCCGCCGTGCCCTCCGGATCGGCAAGCAGTGCCTGCAGCAGGTGCACCGGCTCCACCGAGGGGTTACCGGCGTTCGCGGCCTGCCGGATCGCCGCTGACAGAGCCTCCTGACTCCTCGTCGTCAGCTTCTGCGCGTCCATGCTTCATCCGCTCCTTGTTGTCCCCCGTCGTCTGGTTCGCTCAGCTCCCACGGGAACCACGCCGGCGCCGAGACGAGCGTCCCTGCCACACGACGACCGCCTGGGTGGAGCGCGGCATCAGCTCGGGTAGGAACGACGCCTGCTCCCCGGCACGCTCCGCCATGGCTCGGGCCTCCTCGAGCGCGCTCTCCAGCTCCGCCACACGCGCGCTCAGACGTTCCACTTGTGCCTCGAGCTCGAGGATCCGCTTCACGCCCTCCAGGCCGATGCCGGCGGCGGTGAGCTCCGCGACCCGCCGGAGCGTCTCGATGTCCCGCATCGAGTACCGCCGCCCACCCCCGACGGAGCGACCTGGCGTCACCAGCCCGATCCGGTCGTACGTCCGGAGCGTCTGCGGGTGAAGTCCGGTGAGCTCGGCCGCGACGCTGATGACGTACGCCGGAGTGTCGATGTCCATCGGGACGCCGAACGTCTGCTTGGCGGCGCGGCCCCGGGCCGACCGGCGCGCGCGGGAGGCCGCGTCGATGCTGTCACCGCTCATCGCCTGCCTCCTTTCCCGTCACCGCAGGTCATCGCGGGGGTCAGCGGCGCCGGTCGCCCTGCGGAAGGCGTCCAACGCCTTCTTCGCCTCCTCGTCGAGGTGCTTGGGGACGACGATCTCCACGGTGGCGAGGAGATCGCCCTTGGTGCCGTCGCGCCGGGTGGTTCCCTTGCCGCGGATGCGGAAGGTCCGCCCGTTGGGTGTGCCCGGCGGGATCTTCAACCGCACCGGAGGCCCGTTCAGCGTGGGGACCTTGATCTCCCCTCCGAGCGCGGCCTCGGGGAAGGTGATCGGCACCGTGATCGTGAGGTGCTCGCCCTTGCGGCCGAACCGCTCGTGCGGCTGCACGTGGACGGTCACGTAGAGGTCGCCCGCTGGGCCACCACGCTCGCCCGGCGCGCCCTTGCCCCGCAGCCGGATGCGTTGGCCGTCGTGAACCCCCGCCGGGATGCGGACCTGCATGGTCCGCGAGGAGCGGCCCCTGCCCGAGCCGTGGCAGCTCGGGCAGGGGTCATCGACGACCATGCCGCGACCGCGGCAGGTTCGGCACGGCTCGGAGATCGCGAGCCGCCCGCCCTGCGTGGTGGCGCGCATACCGACGCCCTCGCAGTCCGGACACACCCGCGGCAGCGTGCCCGAGCGGGCACCCGTCCCCGAGCACGCCGGACACGGGCTGTCGCTCGTCATCCGCAGGGGCACCGTGACGCCCTCGACCGCGTCGACGAAGCTGATGGTGACCTCGGTCTCCACGTCGGCACCCCGACGCGGACGGACTCCCGTGGTTCGCGTGCGGCCGCCGGTGAAGATCCCGCCCAGCAGGTCACCCAGACCTCCGGTCCGCGTGCCTGGCTGGCCGAAGATGTCACCGAGGTCAAACGGGAACCCACCCGTCTGACCACCACCCGGGAAGCGGAAGCCTCCGCCCCCGAAGAGCGACCGTGTCTCGTCGTACTCCTTGCGCCGAGCAGGGTCGGACAGCACCGAGTAGGCCTCCGACACCTCCTTGAAGCGCTCCTCCGCCTTCGGATCGCCCTTGTTGGCGTCCGGGTGGTTCTGCCGGGCGAGCCGACGGTAGGCCTTCTTGATCTCTTCGGGGGACGCGTCCTTGGAGACGCCGAGCACCTTGTAGTAGTCCTTCTCCAGCCACTCTTTGGTGCTCATCGGTGCTCTCTCCGTGGTTTAGCTGTCGCTGGAGGGGGACTGCGACGTCGAGTCGGTACCCGATGTCTCGGACTGCTGGCCCGCCGTCTCACTGGCCTGCTGATCCGCGGCACCACCGGGCTGCTGTTCCGCCGCCTCGCTCGGCTGCTGCCCCGCCTCCCCGTTGTCGGTGGGCCCGACCGTGGGCTCGGCCACCGCGACACGCGCCGGCCTCAGGACCCGGTCGCCGTGGCGGTAGCCGGGCTGGAGGATCGCCGTGCAGGTCGGCCCGTCGACGTTGTCGGCGTAGGAGTGCATGAGCGCCTCGTGGATCCGCGGATCGAACGAGTCACCCACCTCGCCGTAGCGCACCAGGCCGAGCTTGGCGACGGTCGTCTCGAGCGCCTCACCGACCGCTTTGAAACCGCCGGTGAGCTCGCCGTGTTCCCGCGCTCGTCCGATGTCGTCGAGCACGGGGAGCAGCTCGGTGAGAACCGAGCCAACCGCGAGGTCGCGCACCAGCTCTCGGTCGCGCTCGACCCGACGCTTGTAGTTGAGGTACTCAGCCTGGACTCGCTTGAGGTCGTCGGTGCGTTCGGCCAGCTCCCGTTCGAGCTGCTCGATCCTGGCCGCGAGCTTGGCTGCGTCGGGTGGAGCGACGCCCCCGTCCACACCGGACGCCGTCGCCGCCGGCGGCGTCGTCACCTGACCCGACTCACCTGTCTGAGCCGGACCAGCCGTCCCCTGGACCGCGTCCCCTTCCGACGTCGACTCGGGTTGGGGTTGGGGCTGTGCGGCGGTCTCCGACGCGGTACGGAGCTTGCCGGTCTCCGGGTCGATGCGCCTCCGGTCGCGGATCACGGGCTTCTCGTGTCCTTCGGCCTGAGTCACTTCTGACCGCCCTGCCCTTCGTCAGATGGCTTGTCCTCGTCGACGATCTCCGCCTCGACCACGTCCTCGTCGTCCTTGCCGCTCGCACTGGCGCTCGTGCCGCCGCTCTCACCAGCGGTCGCGCTCTGCTGGGCGTTGGCGTAGATGGCTTGGCCGATCTTGGTGCGGGAGGCGGACAGCTTGTCGAAGGCGGCCTTGAGCGCGCTGGTGTCATCGCCTTCGAGCGCCTTCTTCACCTCGGCGATGTCCCGCTCCACCTCCGACTTCACATCCGCCGGCACCGTGTCCGGGTTATCGGCCAAGAACTTCTCCGTCTGGTAGACCAGCGTGTCGGCCTGGTTCCGCAGCTCCGCCGCCTCCCGACGCTTCCGGTCCTCCTCGGCGTACTGCTCCGCCTCCTTGATCATCCGCTCGATCTCCTCACGAGGCAGAGCCGACCCACCAGTCACGGTCATCTTTTGTTCGCGACCAGTCCCCAGGTCCTTCGCCGACACATGCACGATCCCGTTCGCGTCAATATCAAACGTCACCTCAATCTGAGGCACGTTCCGCGGCGCCGGCGGGATACCAGTCAGCTCGAAGTTGCCGAGGGACTTGTTGTCCCGGGCCATCTCACGCTCGCCCTGGAAGACCTCGATCATCACCGAGGGCTGGTTGTCCTCAGCGGTCGTGAAGATCTCGGAGCGCTTCGTCGGAATGGTCGTGTTGCGCTCGATGATCTTGGTGAAGACACCACCCTTGGTGGCGATGCCGAGGGAGAGGGGTGTGACGTCGAGCAGGAGGACGTCTTTGACCTCGCCTTTGAGCACACCCGACTGCAGCGAGGCACCGACCGCGACCACCTCGTCGGGGTTGACGCCCTTGTGCGGCTCCTTACCCCCGGTCAGCTCACGCACCAGGTCCGCCACCGCCGGCATCCGGGTCGAGCCACCCACCAAGATCACGTGGTCGATCTGCGACACACTGATCCCAGCATCCTTGATCACCTGCTCGAACGGGCCCCGGCACCGCTCCAACAGATCCGCCGTCATCCGCTGGAACTCCGCCCGCGTCAACTTCTCATCCAAGTGCAGCGGACCCGACTCACCCAACGTGATGTACGGCAGATTGATCTGCGTCTCCGACGCAGACGACAACTCGATCTTCGCCTTCTCCGCGGCCTCCACCAACCGCTGACGCGCGATCCGGTCCGCACCCAGATCAATCCCATGCTTGTTCTTGAACTGGGTGATCAACCAATCCACCACCCTGGCGTCCCAGTCATCCCCGCCAAGATGGTTGTCACCCGAGGTCGCCTTGACCTCGAACACACCCTCACCAATCTCCAGCAGCGACACGTCAAACGTGCCACCACCCAAGTCGAACACCAGAATCGTCTGGTCGTTCTCCTTGTCCAACCCATACGCCAACGCCGCAGCAGTCGGCTCATTGATGATCCGCTGAACATTCAGCCCAGCGATCTCACCAGCCTCCTTCGTCGCCTGCCGCTGCGCATCCGAGAAATACGCCGGAACCGTAATCACCGCATCCGTGACCGGCTCCCCCAAATACGCCTCCGCGTCCCGCTTCAACTTCTGCAGAACAAACGCGGAAATCTGCTGCGGCGAAAACGACTTCCCGTCGATCTCGATCTTCCAATCGGTCCCCATGTGGCGCTTCACCGAACGAATGGTCCGGTCCACATTGGTGACCGCCTGCCGCTTCGCGACCTCACCAACCAAAACCTCACCATTCTTCGCGAACGCCACCACCGAAGGAGTCGTCCGCGACCCCTCCGCATTCGCAATAACCGACGGCTCCCCACCCTCCAGAACCGCAACCACAGAGTTCGTCGTACCAAGATCAATACCGATCGCACGGGACATGCGCCGCAACCTCCTTGCCGATCGCCCGCCCCGTCCGGGTCGGGTCGTCTTCGTCCGCAGTGGCCAGCAGGACGCCGTCGAGGCACAATGGCCTGACGGCCGAAGCTGAGTCGCCTCGACTCAATCCTCCTGGACGCGCTGGTCGCTGTCAACAGATCTGAGTCGACTGGACTCAACTTTCCTAACGACGAGGATAGCCCCAGGATTCCCGACCATCCACACGTGGCGCCCGAGCCGGACAGACCGGGACACCGCCCGACCCACTGCACTGGCTCCGATCAGTCATCGCCACCCAGTGGACGGCGTCAGGGACCTACGTCGTGGGGACGCACGGCTCACCACGCGGAGGCGAGACCATCCCGACGGACCGCCGCCCTTGGCGACGCTTTCGAGGTCGAGCTCACGGCCGCGACCTTGACCACGATCGCGGACCCTCGTGTCCCGTCACCCGGGGTCGCCGACGCGCATGGCGGCTGCACAAGAGCACAAGAACACAGGAAGAGGCGGGGTGCCCTGGGCACCCCGCCTCCGTCCACCACGTGGAGTGGATCAGCCGCAGGTGTAGATCTTGAAGTTGTCGAGGAACAGCAGCGACACCGGGTCCTGCGCGTCGCCCGAGACACCGCTCACGGTGAACCGGAACTGCACCTGCTTACCGGCCAAGCTGGACAGGTCGTACTTCGCCGACGACCAGCCGTTGGAGTGCAGCGACCACGGACCACCGTTCACCGAACCCGGCAGAGCGCTGGCATCCTTCCAGCCGGAGCCGTCGTTGTACTCCAGCTTGGCGCTCGCACCCGGCTGCGGCCGGCTCCACGCCATGAGCGACGCGTAGTCGATCCGCAGCTTGCTGTTGGCCGGAATCGACAACGCCTCAGACGTCGCCGTGCTGCTGTCGACCCGACCGGTCTCGGTGAACAGACCGAGGGCATCCTCGCCACGGTTCACGTAGTCGACACCCCAGTCGGACTTCACCATCCCGGCACCGCCGGCCAGGGTCCAGTCGGACGGCGCCTCGTCGAAGCCCTGCGAGTAGGAAGCCCGAACGGTCTCACCCTCCTCGCAGTACGGCGTGGCAACGGGCGCGCCCTTCGACGCGTCCTTGTACATCTCCGTGGCCCGGACCGCCTTGTCGACCTGGGCGCAGTCATCCTCCGTGATGTGCGTACCGGGCCGGCCGATGTTCTTCCGGCACGCCAGCGGCAGGACGTGGAACAGGTCCTTGTAGTCGGAGCCAGACGTCAGGAGGTTCGACGCCGTCCAGTAGATCTTGAACGTCTTGGCCAGACCCAGGCCACGAACGTCGTAGCCGTTGAAGCTGTCGCCCTCGGCGATCAGGTAGGCGGCCTTGTTGCCGACACCGCTGTTGGTGTGGACACCGCCGTTGTCCCAGAGCTCGGGGTCGTCGTTCCACAGCGGCGAGGTCATGGTGTCGGGCTGGTCGTAGGCGGTCGGGTCCTTCATGCTCCGCCACGGCTTGTCGATGCCCGGCTGGGTGTTCTCCTCGCCGATGAGCCACGCCTGGTCGGTGCCCCGCTTCTCCGGGTGCGCCGCGAGGTCGATCAGCTCACCCATGGTGTCGGAGATCGACTCGTTGAGCGCACCCGACTGGTAGACGTAGTAGAGGCTGGACGTGTGCGAGGTGACACCGTGCGTGACCTCGTGCCCGACGACGTCGAGCGCGCTCACGCCGTCACCGAACACCACCCCGCCAATGCCGTCGCTCCAGAAGGCGTTGGCCATGGGGCAGCCGTTGTGGGACTGAGAGACGCAGGCCCGCGCCGTCGCCTTCAGCGACTTCTCCTGCCCACCGATGAACGCCGAGACGTCGAGGTTGACGTACGACGCGTACCACTTGGCCACCTCGCCCAGACGGTCGTAGACGTTGTCGACCTCGTCCACGCCGGTCGGGGCGTCGCCTTCCTGACGGGCGTACGGCACGGTGGTGCCGTCGCACGCCGCACCGTCGAGGGTCCCGACGTCGGTGTTGTTCAGGTCACAGACCTGTCGGTTCAGACCCGCGTGGTTGTTGCTGTACGCCAGGGCGACGCTCTTGAACCCGAGGTCGACGAAGACGGTGTAGTCGACCATCGCGTTCCGGCTCGAGACGCGGAACTTGAACGTCTCGCGGTTGACCGGCGCACCCGGCGCCCCGAGCAACGCTGGGTTGTAGATCCAACGGCCCTCGCTTCGCACCCGGAGGCTGTCCGCGGAGACACCGGCCTTCTTGGCGACGTACCGGCGCGCGATCGTCGCCGCCTTCGCCTGGCTCAGCGGGCTCTTCGCCTTCTCGACCGTGCCCTTGGTCGTTTCGCCGAGCAGCGCCTCCAAACGGCCCTCGCGGTCGAGCGAGACCACGACCTCGCCGGCCACGACGGGAAGCCCGTCAATGTGCTGCTGCATCCGGACGGTGCTACCACCAGGCACCTTCGCCGTGGTGACCGGCTTGAAGTCCGAAGCCGAGACACCAAGGCGCGGCGCGAAACGCTCGAGGTGAGCCTTTGCCGCTTCCTTCGGCGAGGACGAGGTGCCACGCGGCGCCTCGATCGGGTTGTCTTTGGCCTGGATACCGAGGATCGAGCCGTCGTCACGCTTCAGGACGCTCACCAGTCCAGGTCCACGTCCTGCGGTAGCGCCGCCCGCGTCGGAGACGAAGCTGGGGCCTGTCGTCGATCCGGCGTAGGACGGGGTGGCCAGCGCCACGAGTGCGCTACCGCTGACGACGGTCGCCAGCGCAGCCAAGCCACCGACCGTGCGTCGGTACTTCACTGAATCCCCCATCACTCAATCGAAAACGGATACGTAGTGGGTCGAAGCATGCCGGAGGGAGCATAGTGGGCATACGTAACGGTTTCTAGTGCGGGGCGGGTGATCGCCTGCCGACTCTGGAGAACGTGCCGTTCCACGTGCCACCCGCCGCGTCGCACGGCCAGTGGACGTGAGCTCGGCCGACGACAGACCCAGCGGGCCGACGACAGGCCAAGCAGGCAGAGGAACCCAGACATGAAGAGGGCCCCGGCCCACCCGGGGGTGAACCAGGGCCCTCGAGGATTCAGAGCTACAGCCTGGACTCAGCCGCAGGTGTAGATCTTGAAGTTGTCGACCCACCAAGCGGAGTCCGACGTGACGGACGCGGCACGGAACCGGAACTTCACGTCCTGCCCAGCCAGGCTGGAGAGGTCGTACCGGGTACCGCCGAAGCCGTTCGAGTTGCCGGAGAAGCTCTTGCCGCCGATCGAGTCGACGGGCGTGTCCTCACCGTTCACGTTCGGCAGCTCAGCGGCCGGCTTCCAGGTGGCGCCGCCGTCCGTCGAGTACTCCAGCGCGGCACCGTCGCCCGAGTTGAGCAGGTACATGTTGTCGAACCGGGCGAAGGCACCCTCCGGAATCGTCACCGCCTCCTGCTGGGTCAGCGAGATGTTGTCACCGGCGACAGTCCAGGCCACCGCGGAGTCCTCGCCGGTGGTCGCCAGCCGCTCGAAGCCGGTCTCGCTGGAGAGCAGCCAGTTGCCCTCGAACTCCCAGCCGTCGTTCCGGGACTCGAAGTCCTGGCGGTAGACGGAGGTCGGAGTGCCGTTGTCGCAGTAGTCGACGTTCTTCGGGGCACCCTTCGCCGGGTCCTTGTACATCTCGGTCGCGCGGACGACCTTGTCGACCTGGGCGCAGTCGTCCTCGGTCAGGAACGTGCCGGCACGACCGATGTTCTTCCGGCAGGCCAGCGGCAGGGTGTAGAAGACGTCCTTGTAGTCGGCGCCCGGCGCGAGGAGGTTCTGCAGCGTCCACACGATCTTGGCGGACTTGGCCGGACCGAGGCCGCGGATGTCGTAGCCGTTGAAGCTACCGCCGTCGACCATCAGGTACGCGGCCTTGTTGAAGACACCGCTGTTGGTGTGGACACCGCCGTTGTCCCAGAGCGCCGGGTCGTCGTCCCACAGGTCGGACGTCATCCGGTCCGGCTGACCCAGGCTGGTCGGGTCGGCCATGTCGCGGATGACCCCGATGCTCGTCCCCTCGCCGATCTTCCACCGGTTCTCGTCGGTGTCGTCATCGCTGCCGTTGTTCTGGTCGACGATCTCGCCCCAGAAGTCCGACAGACCCTCGTTGATGGCGCCCGACTGGAACAGGTACGCGAGGTTGGCGGTCGCCTGGGTGACGCCGTGGGCCAGCTCGTGGGCGGTGACGTCGTCGGCCGCCAGGCCCTCACCGAAGACCATCTGCTGACCGTCCCAGAACGCGTTCTGGAACGGGCACTGGTTCTCGGCGCAGATGCGGACCGTGCCACGCAGAGCCTGACCGCGGCCGTCGCCGTAGTCCGCTCCGATCAGCTGCGTCACGTCAACGTTGACGTAGCTGGCGAACCGAACCGAGGTGTCGTAGAAGAAGTCGTAGACGGCGTTGACGTCTTCCACCGACGACGGACCGTCACCCTCGGCCCGCGTGACCGGCAGGCCGACGCCGCAGGTGTAGTCGCTGACCACCTGGCCCTCAGCGTCACACACCACGCGGTTGATGGCGTGCTGGACGGTGTTGTAGGCCAGCTCGACCTTGAGCGTGGAGGCGTTGACGAGGACCTGGTACTGCAGCTCGATGTTGGACGGGTCGGTGACCTTCAGCTTGTAGACCGGCCGGACACCTTCCTGCCCCGGAACGCCGAGAACCTGCGGGTCGTACCAGGCCTTGCCCTCGAGCTTGGCCTTCAGGCCGGAGGCCGACGAGAGCTTCTCCCGCTTGGCCACGACCTGCTTGGCCACGGCCTGCGCCTTGCTCTCGTTGAGAACGCCCTTGGGGAAGGGCTTGCTGGGCGTAGCGCCCACCTCACCCACGATGAACTCGAGGTTGTTGGACTTGTCGAGGGAGACGACCACCTCGCCCGCGATGACCTCGATGCCCTGGTGGGTGCGCTCGAAGCGGACGGCCGTGCCGTTGTCGAGCTCGACGGTGCTCTTGTGCTTCAGCTCCTTGCTCGACACACCGAACGCGCTCGCGAAGCGGTCGAGGTGCGCCTTGGCGGCCTGCTCAGGCTTGGCCTTGGCGGAGACTCCCTTCGGACGCGCGATGGTGCCGCCCTTGGCCTCGATGACGCGCACCGTGCCGTCGTTTCCACGCTGCTGCACGACGGCGTCGGGCTTCTTACCGAACGCGGGACTTGTCAGCGATCCCGCGTTGGCCGGCGTCGCCATCGCAACCAGTGCCGAACCGCTGACCGCGGTGGCAAGGGCTGCGAGACCGCCGACCAAGCGACGCGATCTCACGATGTGACCCCCCGGGGGTAGTCGTACGGACTGAGAAAACAGACGGAGCGTAGAACAAACGGCAACGGTCCCACTACCGGGGCCTTCGTGAGGAGATCTCACATTCCGGACGTTCGATCACCTTCCGTGATCAAACTGCCGCGGCAGTGGGCGCTACCGGCTGGGAATCCTGACATAGCGCACACAACGGCTGCAAGATCAACCGCGGGTTGTTGGCTTATTTGTGACCACATTCACCGGCGTGTCGCGCTCTCGGCGTGTCGCGATGGCTGTGCCGTTCGCCGTCGCGTCACTCCCTTTGGCTGCGATCACCTGCGCCCGGCACGGGCCCAGAGAGCCGGATGAAGGGAACCTAGGACCCGCGGCCGATCGCCCAGACGGTACTTAGCAAGACGGACCCCGCGAACGCAAGCGAACGCGCCCCGCCCGTGCGGCCCCGGCCGGCGGGCAGGTTCAGCACGTGGCTGTCTGGACCACGGCGATGTCTGGGTGGACTTCAGGCGGACTCCGGGTGGACGTGACGCGCGTGCGGCTGGGGCGCGGCCCTCACCACATCCTCGGGAGCGATCCTCGGGAGCGATCCTCGGGAGCGATCCTCGGGAGCGATCCTCAGACGCGATCCTGAGGCGCAGGCCGGCGAGGACGACGACGGGGACGACGGCGATGCAGGTCACCAGAGCAACGTCGATTCCGCGACTCAAGCCGTACGCGCCGACGACGGACGAGATCGCGGCCACACCGAGGGCGGAGCCGACGTAGCGAGCGGTGTTGTTGGCACCAGCCCCCATACCGCTCTGGCCGGGCGGGACGCTCGCGACGGCGAGGTAGGCGAGGGCCGCGTTGATGAGGCCGCTGCCGACCCCAGCGACGAGCAGGCCGATGACGACCCGCACGGGAGACCAGTGGTCGCCGACGCCGAGCAGCGGGAGGTACCCGACGACGGCGAGGGTCAAGCCGAGACCGAGCTGGGAGCGACCGGCGAGTGGCACCCTCCGGGCCTGGAGGGAGACGAGGAACGAGACGCCGGACCACAGACCGAACAGCAGAGCGGCTCCGATCGGCGAGATCCCGTGAGCGAGCTGCACCACGTTCGGCAGGAACGTCATGACAGCCATGACCGTGATGCCGGAGACGAGCGCCCCACCGGTGGCGATGGCGAAGAGCGGAGTGCGGAACAGCACCAGCTCGAGCAGTGGTTCCGTTCGGTGCCGCTCGATCAGCGTGAACGCGACGAGCAGGACAGCGGCGAGTCCGAAGCTGGCCGGGACGAGGGGCCGCGTCCAGCCGAGCCGCCCCTCGGTGAGACCGGTGACGAGTGCGGTGAGACCGAGGCTGAGCGTGACGACACCGGCGACGTCGAGGCGGCGGGGCCGCTCGGCGCGTGATTCGGGCAACAGACCGGCGCCGAGGAGCGCAAGCACAGCGGCGACGACGGCGAGCGCCCCGTAGGTGGCCCGCCACCCGGCGACGGTGGTGATACCGGCCGCGACGAACGGGCCGGCGAGAACGCCGAGCCCGACCATCGCACCGTAGGAGCTGGTGGCCTTCAACCGCGGGGGACCAGCAGGGTAGGCGTGACCCACCGCACCCAGCCCAGCGGCGAGCAACGCGGCGCTCGCCGCGCCTTGCAGCACCCGCGCGGTGACGAAGGTGGCGGTTCGAGAGGCGATCGCGGCGCCCACGCTCGCGAGCGCGAACAGCAGCATGCCGACGAGGTACGTGCGACGGCGCCCGTAGTCGTCAGCGATGACTCCAGCGACCAGCAGCAGCGCGGACAAGCCGAGGACGAGGCCGTTGAGGATCCACGCGGGCCCGGTGACGCCCGCGCGGAGGTCGGCCGCGGTCACCGGGAGTGTCACGGCTGGGACCGTGTAGTTGACCATGACGAGGAAGACGGCCGCGCACGACATCACCAGAGTGGTGCGCGCCCCAGCCGGAGCGGCGGGAACCTGAGCAGCAGCGACGGTCACGAGAGCACCTCTGGTTAGTTCAATGATTGAACCTATCCGCGAGCACCGTAGCAGATGTGGGTTCAGTGAATGAACTAAGATGCCGCGCGTGGGGTTGGGCAAGAACTACGAAGGACAGGAGTGCTCCCTCGCCCGCGCGCTGGAGCTCATCGGTGAGCGCTGGACGTTCCTGGTGATTCGCGACGCCTTCTACGGCGTTCGCCGCTTCGGCGACTTCCTCGCCCACCTGGACATGCCGCGGGCCGTGCTCTCCCAGCGACTCCAGAGGCTGGTCGAGGCCGGCGTGATGGAAAAGCGCCGGTACCAGGACAGCCCGCCCCGCGACGAGTACGTGCTCACCGAGATGGGACGCGACCTCTGGCCGGCGCTGCTCGCGCTGGCCAGCTGGGGCGAGCGGCACCTCGCGGACGGCCGCCCTCGCCGTCTGTTCGTCCACCTCGGCTGCGGGGGACACCTCACCGGGAGCCCGGTCTGTCCCGCCTGCGGCGACCAGGTCCCGCCTGAGAGCGTGGAGATGCGGCCTGGTCCCGGTGCCGAGTCGACGCGAGAGGACCCGGTGAGCCGAGCCCTGCGCCGTCCCCACCGCCTTCTGGAGCCGCTCACCGAGCACTGACCCCCGTGACAGCCTGCGAGCGGCGACTCGATACCCCCGCTGTCGGTGTGTCGGGCTGTGCCCGACCTCGAGCCGGTGCGTCAGTAGGAGATCAGTGCCTGAGGAGATCCGCCAGGACCGCCGCGAGTGCCCCCACCCCGGCGACCCGATCCACGGGGTCGACGTACTCGGCGGGAGCGTGCGACACCCCGGTGGGGTTGCGGACGAAGAGCATGGCGGTGGGGACTCCGGCGCTCGCCAGGATGCCCGCGTCGTGCCCCGCCTGGGTGGCGAGCAGCGGGACCTCACCTGCCTCGAACCCTGTCCCAGCCACGGCCACTCGAGCCACCAGCCGCAGCCGGTCACGCAGGGTCGGGTCGAACTCGACGGCTGGCGTCCAGGACTCCCGCTCCACGACGAGCCGCGTCCCGTCTCGGGTCGCCCGCTCCCCAGCCTGCCGCCGGATGTCGCCGACCAGGGTCTCGAGGATGCGTTCGTCCGCAGCCCGAGCATCCAGCCATGCCCGGACGCGGGACGGCACGGCGTTCACCGCGTTCGGCTCGACCTCGACCCGGCCGAAGGTCGCCCGGGCACGTCCCTCCAGCAGTCGAGCCCGCTTGTTCGCCGCGAGTGCCGTCATGGCGTAGGTCACCATCGGGTCGTGGCGGTCCTCCATCGCCGTCGTGCCGGCGTGGTTGGCCTCACCGGTGAACTCGAACCGCCAGCGACCATGCGGCCAGATCGAGGTGGCGACACCGACGGGGGCGCCAAGGTCGGCGAGCTGGCGGCCCTGCTCCACGTGCAGCTCGACGAACGCCACCGGATCGCGCAACAGCGCGAGCGACGGACCCAGCTCGGCGTGGTGACCCGCTTGTCGCATCGCGTCGACGAGGGAGGTGCCGGTGGCGTCCCGCAGTCGCGCCGCCTCGTCGGGCGTCAGCGCTCCGGTCATCAACCGAGAGCCGAGGCACGGCACACCGAAGCGGGCACCCTCCTCCTCCACGAAGACCGCGACGCCGAGCGGCCGACGCGGGCGGACGCCGCTGGCCCTGAGCACGTCGATGGCCGCGAGCGCTGAGACCACCCCCAGGGGGCCGTCGTAGGCGCCCCCACCCCGGACGGAGTCCAGGTGACTTCCGGTCACCACACCACCGTCCAGTCGCCCGCGGTCCGGTGACGCCGAGTCCGGCCACCACCACGCGACGAGGTTGCCGTTCCCGTCGCCGTCCAGCACGAGACCGCGCCGGGCGGCCTGCTCCTGGAACCAGACGACACACGCCCGCTCGGCGGGCGTCCAGCTCAGGCGGTGGTAGCCGCCCGTGCGCGGGTCTCGGCCGAGCGCGGCGAGCTCCTCCCACATCTCGTGGAACGTCGGCGCGACCGCGCCGGCGGCTGAGGATCCCACTCCGTCGTTCGTCACGGGCCACCGTCTCCGAGCCGACCGTGGTCGCGGGTCGGAACGACCAGCCCACCAGCCTCGGCGACCCGCTCCGCCTGCGCGTAGCCGGCGTCGACGTGTCGCAGCACACCGAGGGCGGGGTCGTTGGTGAGGACCCGCTCCAGCTTCTGCGCCGCCAGTGGCGTCCCGTCGGCGACGCACACCTGCCCCGCGTGGATCGAGCGGCCGATGCCCACCCCGCCGCCGTGGTGCAGCGACACCCACGAGGCCCCACTCGCGACGTTCACCATCGCGTTGAGCACAGGCCAGTCGGCGATCGCGTCCGATCCGTCGAGCATCGCCTCGGTCTCGCGGTACGGCGAGGCGACGGACCCACAGTCCAGGTGGTCCCGCCCGATGACGACGGGAGCCTTGAGCTCTCCGGACGCCACCATGTCGTTGAAGCGCAGGCCAGCGCGGTCCCGCTCGCCGTACCCCAGCCAGCAGATGCGAGCAGGCAGCCCTTGGAACGTGACCCGCTCGCGCGCCAGCCGAATCCATCGGACGAGCGGCTCGTTGTCGGGGAACAGCTCGAGCACCGCCTGGTCGGTCCGGGCGATGTCCGCTGGATCGCCCGAGAGCGCCACCCACCGGAACGGCCCCTTGCCGGCGCAGAACAGGGGCCTGATGTACGCGGCGACGAAGCCGGGGATGTCGAACGCGCGGGTGGCACCACCCCGGCGAGCCTCCTCGCGCAGGGAGTTGCCGTACTCGAAGACCGCGGCACCCGCGTCGAGGAAGCCCACCATGGCGTCGACGTGCCGGGCCATGGACTCTCGTGCGCGCTCGACGAGCCCGTCCGGGTCCCGATGGCGCAGCGTCTTCCAGTCCTCGAACGCGACCCCGAGCGGCAGGTAGCGCAGCGGGTCGTGCGCGGACGTCTGGTCGGTCACGATGTCGACCGGCAGCCCTCGGGCGAGGAGGAGAGGCACCACCTCGGCGGCGTTGCCGAGGACGCCGACCGACAGCGACCGGCGTTCCTGCCGGGCCCGCTCGACCAGGCGCGAGGCCTCGTCGAGCGACTCGGCCCACACGTCGAGGTAGCCCTGGGCGAGACGACGCTCGATCCGGGACGGGTCGCACTCGACGCACAGCGCGACACCGCCGTTCATGGTGACCGCCAACGGCTGCGCGCCGCCCATGCCGCCGAGCCCAGCGGTCAACGTCACCGTGCCCGCCAGGGAGCCGTCCTGCCCTTCGAGTCGCGCCGCGACGGCGGCGAACGTCTCGTACGTGCCCTGGAGGATGCCCTGGGTTCCGATGTAGATCCAGGAGCCGGCGGTCATCTGGCCGTACATCGTCAGGCCGAGCGTCTCGAGCCGCCGGAACTCCTCCCAGGTGGCCCACTCGGGAACCAGGTGGGAGTTGGCGATCAGCACGCGAGGCGCCCACTCGTGCGTCCGCAGGACGCCGACGGGGCGACCCGACTGGACGAGCATCGTCTCGTCGTCCGCCAGCCACTCCAAGGTCCGGACGAGCGCGTCGAAGCTCGCCCAGTCCCGCGCGGCCTTCCCCGTGCCGCCATAGACCACCAGGTCGTCTGGGTGCTCGGCCACCTCGGGGTCGAGGGTGTTCTGCAGCATCCGCAGCGCCGCTTCCTGCTGCCAGCCTCGGGCGTGCAGAGTCGCCCCCCGCGGCGCGGTGACCGTGCGGGGCACGCTGAGGTGGGTGTCGTGCGTCATGGGTCCTCCCCTGCCGCTTCGGGCTCCGCCGCGTGCGCGGACAGCTCAGGCTCCGCGTCCCACGGCCCGGTGACCGACTGCGCCGCGACGACGAGCTCACCGGAACGGACCAGGTCGACCACGGCGGCGATCTCCTTCGACAGCTCGCGGTCGGGACCCGGCCCCGGCACCCGCCGTCGAATGGCGGCGAGCACGGCCGAGGTCGCCGGTCCCGGCCGCAAGGGCGCCCGCAGGTCGAGTCCGCGGGCCGCCGTCATCGCCTCCACGGCCAACACCTCGGCGAGCCCGGCGAGGGCTCGACGGAGCTTGCGTCCCGCCGACCAGCCCATCGAGACGTGGTCCTCCTGCATGGCCGAGGAGGGAATGGAGTCCACGCTCGCGGGGACCGCGAGCCGCTTCAGCTCGCTGACCAAGGCGGCCTGGGTGTACTGGGCGATCATGTACCCCGAGTCCACCCCGGGGTCGTCGGCCAGGAACGCCGGGAGGCCGTGGCTTCGGGCCACGTCAAGGAAGCGGTCCGTCCGACGTTCCGCCATGCTCGCGACGTCGGCGACGACGATCGCGAGGAAGTCCAGCGCGTACGCCAGCGGCGCCCCGTGGAAGTTGCCGTTCGACTCCAACCGACCGTCCGGCAGCACGACCGGGTTGTCGATGACCGCGGCGAGCTCATGACCGGCGACCGTCCGGGCGAAGGCCAGGGCGTCCCGGGCCGCGCCGTTGACCTGGGCCGCGCATCGCAGCGAGTACGCGTCCTGGACCCGCGTGTCGCTGGGGCCGGCGTGGCTCGCCACGATGGGGGAGCCGGCGAGCAGCTGGCGCAGGTGTCGGGCCGAGTGGACCTGCCCCGGGTGGGGCCGCAGGGCTTGCAGGTCGGCGGCGAAGACCCGGTCGGTGCCGAGCAGCGCCTCCACGCTCATCGCCGCCGTCACGTCGGCGGTGTCGAGCAGCCGCTGTGCGTCGTGGCAGGCCAGCACGAGCATGCCGAGCATGCCCTCGGTGCCGTTGATGAGCGCGAGGCCCTCCTTCTCCGCGAGCGTGACGGGTGCGATGCCGGCGTCGGCGAGCGCCTCGGCGGCAGGTCGGCGCCGCCGCGCCCCACCCTCACCGCTCCACACCTCGCCCTCGCCGGTGAGGGCGAGCGCGACGTGGGCCAGAGGCGCGAGGTCGCCCGAGCAGCCGAGGCTCCCGTGCTCGGGGACGACCGGGGTGATGCCGGCGTTGAGCAATGCCAGCAGGGTCGTCGCGATCTCCGGACGAACACCCGTCTGACCGGTCGCGAGGGTCCGCAGGCGAAGCAGCATCATCGCCCGGACGACCTCGTCCTCCACGTCGGGGCCGATCCCCGCGGCATGGGAGCGGATCAGGCTGCGCTGGAGCTTGGCCCGCAGCTCCGGGACGATGAAGCGGGTCGCGAGCGCACCAAACCCGGTCGAAACGCCGTAGGCCGGGCGCTCCGCCGCAGCGAGGTCGTCGACCGGCTTCCGTCCAGCGGCGATCGCGGTGAGCGCTTCGGGCGCGAGAGCGACGCGGCAGCCGTGCCGGGCGACCGCCACGACCTCCGCCTCGGTCAGTGGTCGGCCACTGACCGTCACCTGCTCCATGTCCTCATTCCACCCGCGAACCGGCCGCCGTGCCACCACCTCGGCCCAGTCGGGGGTGCCGGCCGAGGTCCGACGTCGACGTTCCCACGCGGTGCGGCGGGGAGAGGCGGTCCGGTGCCTCAGACCAGCCCAACCGCGGAACCCGACCACGGCATCAGACCAGCCCGGTCGTGGTCAGCCACTCCTCCGCCACCGTGTCGGGGTCCTCCTTGTCGACTTCGACCTTGCGGACGAGCTCCCGCAAGGTCTCGGTGTCCAGCTGGGCCGAGACGGCGTTCAGCGCGTCGCGCACGGTGTCGGACGCCTTGTCCTCGACGATGAGCGGGACGACGTTTTGTGCGGTGAAGAGCAGCTTCGGGTCCTCGAGGACGACGAAGTCGTTCTCCTCGATCGCCGACTGGGTGGTGAAGAGGTTCGCGGCGTCGACCTGACCGCTCTTGAGCGCCGCCACGGTCACCGGTCCCGCGGTGTCCAGCTCCTTGAACGACTTGAACGTCAGGCCGTACACCTTCTCCAAGCCCGGGACGCCAGTCGGTCGGGTCTTCCACTCGGGCGGACCGCCCAGAACCATCGACGACGCGTACGGCTTGAGGTCCTCGATCGAGCTGAGGTCGTACTCCTCGGCGGTCTCCCGGGTCACCACCACCGCGTCCTTGTCCTCCGCCGACGACATCTCCAGGACGGTGAGACCGGACGGCAGAGCGTCGCGGAGCGCGGCGTAGACCTCGTCCGGCTCGGCGGCTGTCGCGTCGGAGTCGTAGTACTGCAGCAGCACGCCGGTGTACTCGGGAACCAGGTCGAGGGAGCCGTCCTCGAGTCCCTTGATGTAGGTCTCCCGACTCCCGATGTTGAGCTTGCGCTCAACCTGGATGCCCTTGGCCTCCAGCGCTCCGGCGTAGATCTCCCCGAGCAGGACCGCCTCCGGGAAGTTGGCCGAGCCCACGGTGATCGTGTCGCGTCCCGCCGGCTCCGTGCTGTTCGTGGCGAGTGGGTCTCCACCCCCTCCACAGGCGGTGATGGCGAGCAAGCCGGCCACCACCGTGGCGAGGAGGGTCCGTGTCGGTCGCATGGTGTTCTCCTCCGTCGTGACGCGCCCGTGACGACGTCCGCGTCGCCATCGAACGCTGTCTCGGTCACAAGGGCTGGCGCGCACAGGGTGGTCGACCACGCGTCGTGGACGACGCTCAGCGCGCCCGGACCAGGTGGTCCTCGAGCTGGTCCTGGACGTCCTCCCCTCCGACGTCGCGCGTCCGTCGTTCGCCTCGTCGCGCGGCGGCGATGAGCCCACGGGGAACGACGAGTCGCTGGAGTCCGGCGAGCAGCAGCTCGACGAGCACGGCGAGAACAGCGACGAGCAGCGCGCCCGCCAGCATCTGGGGGTAGTCACGCACCGCCAAGCCGTCGATCAACAGTCGTCCGAGCCCGCCGAGGCCGACGTAGGCCGCCACCGTGGCGGTGGAGACGATCTGGAGCATCGCGCTGCGCAGGCCGGAGAAGAGAAGCGGCAGCGCGCAGGGCATCTCGACCTTGACCAGCACCTCACGGCCCGTCATCCCCATGCCGAACGCGGCGTCGCGCGCCTCGGGGGGAACGGAACGGACACCGGCGTAGGAGCCGCTGAGGATCGGGGGCACGGCGAGGACGACGAGGACGGCGATGCTGGGCACCAGGAAGCCGAGCTCGCCGGGCAGCCGGGAGATCAGCGCCAGGACGGCGAGGATCAGGAGACCGAGGGTGGGCAGCGCGCGCAAGGCGTTGGCGAGTCCCGCGATGAGGAAGGTGCCCCGTCCCGTGTGGCCGATGAACAGCCCGAGCGGAACGGCGATGACGGCGGCCAGGAGCAGCGCGAGGACCGAGTAGCCGAGGTGCTCGGCCACCCGGTGGGGCACGCCGTCGGATCCCGCCCAGTGGGCGGGATCGGTGAGCCAGGAGAGGAGAGCGCCGATCATGAGCGGCTCCCCACTCGCTCCCACGGCGTGAGCGCGCGTGTCATGGCGAGCACCGCGCCGTCGAGGAGCAGCGCGAGCACCACACACAGGCCGATGCCGGTGACGAGCGGCGTGAAGAAGTCACGTTGGAAGCCGTCGGTGAACAGCATCCCGAGCTCGGGGACACCGATGATCGCGGCGACGCTGACCAAGCTCACGTTGGACACCGCCGCGACCCGTAGCCCGGCGCCGATGACGGGCACGGCCACCGGAAGCTCGACCTGCAGCAGCCGACGGAGCGGCTGGAAGCCCATCGCGGTCGCCGCCTGCCGCACGTCGTCGGGCACAGCGGCCAAACCGTCGGCGACTGTGCGGACCAAGAGCGCGACGGTGTAGATCGTGAGGGCGACCACGACGTTGACCGGGTCGAGGATGCGAGTGCCGAGAACCGCCGGAAGAGCGACGAAGAGCGCCAGGGACGGGATCGTGTACAGCAGGCTGGAGACGCCCACCAGTGGCGGATACAGCCACCGACGCTCGCGCGCCAGCCAGCCCAACGGGATGGAGAGGAGCAGCCCGAAGACCAGCGGCAGCACGGAGAGCATCGCGTGCCACCCGAACAGTACGACGATCTCGTCGACGTTACGGGACAGCCACTCGATCACGGCGGGTCCTCCGGAGTGGGCGCTCCAGACCGCGGCGATCGCGGCGTGATCGGAGAGAGCTGGGGGCCCGCGTGAGCCCCGTTCGCGCTGGCGCCGCCGGGTGGCGCACCGTCGATCAGCGCGAGCACCTTCGCCGCGGGGACCGTACCGACCAGCCGACCGGAGTCGTCGACGAGCACTCCTCGCCCCGTCGGTGAGGAGAGCGCGGCGTCGAGGACTCCCCGCAGCGAACCGGTGAAGGACGCGACCGTCCCCCCGCGGTTGAGGTGCTCCGGCGCCACAGACCCGACGTCGGACCACTGACGAACGTCAAGCCAGCCTTGCGGTCGGCGCTGATCGTCGACGATGAGGACCCAGCCGTCACTCGCCGCCGCCCGGGCCTCTGCCACCGAGCAGCCCAGCGTGGCCGTGGGTTCGGGGTCGACGGCGAGCCCCTCGGCCGGCATGAAGGAGAGCGCCCGGTAGCCACGGTCCTTGCCGACGAAACCGGCGACGAACTCGTCGGCGGGGTGCTCCAGGAGCTCTCTCGGTGTGGACACCTGGGCCAGCCGGCCACCGGTACGGAACACCGCCACCTTGTCGCCGAGCTTCACCGCCTCGTCGATGTCGTGCGTGACGAACAGGATCGTCTTGTCAAGCTCAGCTTGCAGACGGAGGAACTCGTCCTGGAGGCTCTCGCGCACGACCGGGTCGACAGCGCTGAACGGCTCGTCCATCAGCATGATCGGAGGATCAGCGGCGAGCGCCCGGGCGACACCGACGCGCTGCTGTTGCCCACCCGACAGCTGCGCGGGATAGCGTCGCGCCAAGTCGGGGTCGAGTCCGACACGCTCCATCAACTCCATCGCGCGCCGCCGGGCCGCTCGGCGGCTCCACCCGAGCAGGTACGGCACGGTCGCGATGTTGTCGACGACGGTCCGGTGCGGGAAGAGCCCGGCGTGCTGGATGACGTACCCGATGCCACGTCGCAGCTGAGCGGCGTCGGTGTCGGCGACGTCGCGACCGTCGATGAGAACCCGTCCAGACGTCGGTTCCACCATGCGGTTGACCATGCGCAACGACGTCGTCTTGCCGCAGCCGGACGGACCGACCAGCACCGTGATCTCGCCTGTCTCGGCCCGCATGTCGACCGCGTCGACCGCCACCGTGCCGTCGGGATAGCGCTTGGTCACGGAATCGAACTCGATCACGGTCGTCGGCCCCTTCCTCGGTCGACGGGTGCGTCGCGGTCGCCCGGCGCCCCGGTGACACCCTTGCCTGTCGCGACCGGCACACCGAACCCACAATAACCGCCCTGCACTCGGCCGAGGTGTGACGAAGAGGACAGGAACCGGTTCCGGCGACCCGCGCGGACCGTCCTCCCGCCGATGCAGGCGGTGAACACTACCCTCGGAATCCACCACCTCGTCGGGCCACGAGCGGTCACCGCCGGACCGGGTGACCTTGCGGATCCAAAGGAGCAGCCCGGATGCGTACGTTCGCGATCGTGACGACCACGGCGATCACCTTGGTGGCGGTCGCATTGGTCACCCGCACCGTCGCCGGAATGGTCGGGGTCGTGCGGCTCGGCCAGCCCGTGGTCGGTCGTACGGACCAGCCCTGGCGTCGATGGGCGACGATGCTGCGCGAGACCGTGGGTCACACCAGGTTGACACGCTGGCCGCTGGTCGGTGTGGCGCACTGGTTCGTCTTCGTCGGCTTCGGATTCCTCTTCTTCACCCTCGTCTCCGCCTACGGCCAGGTGTATGGCGGAGCCGACTGGACGCTGCCGCTCCTCGGTCACTGGTGGCCGTACGAGATCGCGGCCGAGCTCGTGGCCTCGCTGACCTTGGCCGGCATCCTCGTCCTCATCGTCATCCGGCAGCGCAACCACCCGCGTCGGCTCGGGCGGCGCAGTCGGTTCAGCGGCTCGACGATGTGGCAGGCCTACTACGTCGAGGCCACGATCGTCGTGATCGCCTGCTGCATCCTCGTCCTGCGAGGCTTGGAAGGCGCCCTCGGCGGGCCCGAGCGCGGCTCGCACCACCTGGTCACCGCCCCACTCGTCGCAGCGTTCTCCGGACTGGCTCCGACGGCCCTCGCGACCGCGATCCTCGCCGTCGCCACGCTCAAGATCGCGGTCTCCATGGCGTGGCTCGTCGTCATCGCGCTGTACCCCACGATGGGCGTGGCCTGGCACCGCTTCACGGCGTTCCCGAACATCTGGTTCCGGCGCAAGGCCGACGGCGGCACCGCGTTGGGTGAGCTGCCACCGATGTACTCGCGAGGCCGGCCCATCGACTTCGAGGACCCCAGCGAGGACGACATCTTCGGCGCGGGAGCGGTCGAGGAGTTCACCTGGAAGGCGTTGCTGGACTTCACCACCTGCACCGAGTGCGGACGATGCCAGTCGCAGTGCCCGGCGTGGAACACCGGCAAGCCCTTGTCGCCCAAGGGCTTCATCCTCGACCTGCGCGACCACGCGTACGCCAAGGCGCCCTACCTGCGGGCGTCGGAGAACGAGCGGGAGGCTTTGCCCGACCAGGTGAAGGCGGAGGCGCAACGCCGGTTGGTGGGCGCGATCGACGACCCGGCGGCCGGCACGCTCGGCGCGGTGATCGACTCCGACGTCCTCTGGTCGTGCACGACGTGCGGCGCCTGTGTCGAGCAATGCCCGGTGGACATCGAGCACGTCGACCACATCGTCGAGATGCGCCGGCACCAGGTGCTCGTCGAGTCGGAGTTCCCCAGCGAGCTCAACCAGCTGTTCCGGGGATTGGAGAGCCGCGGCAACCCGTGGAACATGAACCCGGCGGCACGGCTGGAGTGGACGAAAGGGCTGTCGTTCGAGGTGCCGGTCGTCGGTGAGGGCGACGTGACCGACCTGTCCCGGGTGGAGTACCTGTTCTGGGTCGGGTGTGCCGGCGCGTTCGACGATCGCGCCAAGAAGACGACGCGCGCGGTCGCGGAGCTGCTGCACATCGCCGGGGTGTCCTTCGCCGTTCTCGGCCCCGCCGAGACCTGCACCGGTGATCCCGCACGGCGCGCCGGCAACGAGTTCGTCTACCAGATGCTGGCCCAGCAGAACGTCGAGACGCTGCGCGAGGCGGGCGCGACCAAGGTGGTCGCGACCTGCGCGCACTGCTTCAACACGATTCGCAACGAGTACCGCCAGCTCGGCTTGGAGCTCGAGGTCGTCCACCACACGCAGCTGCTCAACCGCCTGGTGCGGGAGGGGCGGTTGCGCCCCGTGCCACCGACGGCCGACGGCGAGCGACGACCCGTCACCTACCACGACCCGTGCTATCTCGGCCGACACAACCAGGTCTACCAGCCGCCCCGGGAGCTGCTGAGCGCGCTGCCCGAGGTGGAGGTGCGAGAGATGCCGCGCAGCGGTCGGACGTCCTTCTGCTGCGGCGCCGGCGGAGCCCGCATGTGGATGGAGGAGCGCATCGGCACCCGCATCAACCTCGAGCGCACCGCCGAGGCCGTGGCGACCGGCGCCGAGCGCATCGCCACCGCCTGCCCGTTCTGCCGGGTGATGCTGGGGGACGGCGTCACCCAGCACCAGGCCGACGGCAAGGCTGGTGAGGACGTCGAAGTGGTCGACGTGGCACAGCTGCTGCTGGAGTCGGTCCGTCGAGGCGGTGACCGCTCCGCCGCGAGCGCCTCCCCTGGCGACGCCACCGCCGGCGCGGACGGCGGGAGCGGTGACGCCGCACCGGTGCGCGACTAGCACCCGCGATCGTGCCCTGGTACCACGGTTCCCAACAGGAGCTTTCCGTCCTCCGTCCCGGGAGCCTCACATCGCTGGGGCAGTGGGTGCTCCGTTGTGGGTTGCCTCGCTGGAGAAGAGCGTGTGGTCGGTGCCGTCGGCGGCGGTCGCCGTGATCTTGACCGCGCCCTCGGCTGTCCAAAGGCCGAGCTGGCTGGGCTTGCCGTTGTTCCTGTGGCCCGCGTAGATCAAGCCGCCGGCCTCGGTCCCCTCGTCGTTACAGAACAAGATGCCGCCGAACGTCCCGCGGCCCGGATGCTCCTGGTCCTCGCCGCGCGTCGGGGCGATGCTCGCGATGGTGGAGTTGCCGATGAGCATGCGCGTGGTGCCGTCCGGCTCGACGATGCGGATGCGCTGCGCTCGGAGCTCCCGCACCGGCTCGTCGGACTGGTCGACATCGAGCCCGACGGCTCGCGCTGCTTCTTCGGCGCGAGCCAAGGCGTCGGTCGCGGCGGCGTACGCCTCACGCGCCGCCGCGAGGGCGGCCTTCACGTGCTCCTTGTGTTCGGCTCCACGACGAGAACTTGACGCCGGTCCACGAATCGGACGTGCATGATCGACATGCGTCGTCCGCTCCCGGACGTGGCTGTGGTCAGCTGACCCCGCCTCTGATCACTCGTCGCCGGCAAGCACGAATGGCATGTAGCCGACGGGAGGCTCCGTCACCTCCAACTCGCTGAAGATCAGGGTGAGGTTGTGGCTGTTCATCTCGAGACGGACCTCGTGGAAGTCGATCCCAAGACGTTCGGTCCACGCCTTTGCCCGGCGCGAGTCGGCGACCAGGTGGGCCCCAGGGTAGAGCGCCTGCCACCTCACGGCCCACACGTAGCCGTCGAGGTCCGGTCCGATCTCCGGGTCCGTCAGCCGCTCGTCCAAGGACGTGCGCCAGGTCTCCGGGCTCAGAGCGGTCCTCGTCTCCGCCACGACGCAGTACTTGAAGAGGTACCGAAGGTGCGTCGGCTTGATGCCTGTCCTCGGGTCGGCCGTCACGTGGACGATGACCTCGTAGTCGCGCATGTAATCGGTGTAGGCGTGGTACACGACGGCGTGGTCGGAGATGTCGTCCAGCGCTCGGCGCAACTCGGTGATCTCCACGCCGCTCTCCTATCAGCCTGCCCGGTCACGCCTAGGTCGACGACGACCTCCTGATTCCGTCGTGCTCACCGCCGCCAAGGCCGACGCGCGCCGGTTGAGCGGCCTCCTCGCGCCGACGTCACGGCGCTCCGCGACCACCTGCCCGACGTGACGACGACGCGTTCACCGGACGGCCGGTTGCTATGGCGCGGCAACGTCTCGTTGGCTGACCGGGCGTGGCGGCCACGATCCGTCGTCCGGGTCTGCGCTTCCACGACCTCGCCACACCGGAAAGCACGCCTCCGACGGCTAGCGGGACGAGCCCGCGGACCTGATGGGCCGGATGGGGCACGAAAACCCGAACGCCACGCCGATCCGCAGTGCGCCACGAGCCGGCGGACGGGGCGATCGCGGAGGCCCTGGGCGAGACTGCGCCAAGATCACAAGGCCGGGGGCGGGATCACATCCCTGACCTCGGCCTCCGGGCAAGAGAGCGGGTGACGGGAATCGAACCCGCACTATCAGCTTGGGAAGCTGACGTTCTGCCATTGAACTACACCCGCGTACCGTCACCTCACGGTGACGACGGATCAGGATACTACTCATCCGTCGCCTGGCTGCAGCAGGTGTGAGGATGCCGGTTCGGTAGGTTGCGAGTGTGCTCCTCTCCGACCGTGACATCCGCGTCGAGATCGACAAGGGCCGGGTGGTCCTCGAACCGTTCGAGCCTGCCTTCGTGCAGCCGTCGAGCGTCGACGTCCGGATCGACCGTTACTTCCGGGTCTTCGAGAACCACCGCTACCCCCACATCGATCCCGCGCAGGAGCAGCCGGACCTGACGCGGCTCATCGAGTGCGCGGAGGGGGAGCCGTTCATCCTCCACCCCGGGGAGTTCGTCCTCGCCTCGACGTACGAGCGGGTCAGCCTCCCCGACGACATCGCCGCCCGCCTGGAGGGCAAGTCGAGCCTGGGGCGCCTGGGGCTGCTCACCCACTCGACAGCCGGGTGGATCGACCCCGGATTCTCCGGGCACATCACCCTCGAGCTGTCGAACGTCGCGACGCTGCCGATCAAGCTCTGGCCGGGCATGAAGATCGGCCAGCTCTGCTTCTTCCGGCTGTCCTCGCCGGCGGAGCACCCGTACGGCGCCGAGGTCTACGGCTCGCGCTACCAGAACCAGCGCGGGCCCACACCCTCGCGGTCGTACCGCAACTTCTACCGGTTCTGAGCCCCAGCGCTCGGGCCTTTCGCCGGCGTCCCCAGCGCACGACCGCTCAGTCCGACGTGACCGGGTACATGACCAGGCGCACCGACCCGGTCGCGGCGGGTGTCCGGACCACGAGGGCGATCCGCCAGAGCGCCTCACCCCAGACCGGGTTCAGCTTGCTGTCCTGGAAGGCGATGCGCTCGACGCCGACGTCGAGGAGCTCCGCGTCGTAGTCGACGCGGAGCGCGCGCCGCTGCCCGGGGACCACGATCGTCCCCCGCACGGTTGTGTCCGGGGTGCCCGACGCCATCAGGTGCAGGCGCAGGTCCCGGGGGTGGTGGTCGAGCTCCCAGGAGTCGACCAACGTGACCCGCCCCTCCCCCGCGCGGTCGAGGGTCAGCGTCCGGAGCCACCGCCGGCAGCCCGCCTCCGCGGGGTACGCGCCGGCGAGGTCCACGCTGGCGTGGACCCGGCCCGAGTCCAACTCGACCGTGACGTCACGGGCCGCGTACGCCGCGCCCGGTGCCTGCTCGTACCCGTCGATCAACGGCACGTTGTGGTACGCGCTGCGGAGCGCCCAGATCTCGTAGCGCCGGTCCGAGAAGGTCTGGGCGGTGTACTCACCGACGCCGGCGTCCACGAGCACCGGATGCCCGTCGAGCGCCACCAGCACCGTTCCGACGTCGTTGTGGTTGTGGTCCTCGGCGTTGTGGCCGCCCTTCACCGAGATGAGCAGGCCGTCCGCACGTCCCGGGTGCTGCCGCGCGACGAGCAGCTGCGCGTCCGGCCACCACGCCTGCGCGACGAGAGGCGCGGAGCGGGGTGGTTCCCTCCGCCACTCGGTGTCGGCGAGCGCCAGCAGCGCCCGACCCAGGGGGGTGCCGGGCGAGACCGCCGGCCCGTCGTCGCCGCGCATGGCGCGGGCGTGGGCCTTCATCTCCTCGTCGCCCACCCGGACGCCGAACCGGTAGAGGACGTGGGCGCACGCGTTCTTGTCGACCTGCGCTGGCCCGTCGGCCACGTTGACGTACCAGCGGTCGGCGATGTGGACCCGATGCGGGTAGCGGCCGATCTCGCGCACGAGTGGGAGCCCGAAGCAGTCCAGCACCCCACCGCTGGCCGACCGGAGGAACTCCAGACACTCCGACAGCGACGCGCCCGCCCGCCACCAGTACGAGTGTCCCTCGGTGCAGGCACCGTCCGGCTGGTAGCCGGCGAGGAACACCTCGAGCCCTTCGACGACCCGCTCGGTCGTGCGCACGATGTCGTCGCGGTCGAAGTCGAGCAGGAACGAGCAGGCGAGCACGTTGGAGTTGATCCACGGGTTCCAGTTGTTGACGTGCCGCCGGGTCCGACCGAACCACGTCCAGGTATCGATCGTGCGCTGCGGGATGAGGACGCGCCGGCGCACCTCGTCGAGCAGGCGTCGGACGGCGAACTCCGAGCGGTCCCGGACTCGGTCACCGAGGACGGCGTACGTCCAGGCCAGCAGGGCGCCGGTCTCCGCCGCGAACAGGTCCAGCGTCGGGTTCGCCGGGTTCGGCAGGTCGCCGCCTCGCGCACCGTGCGACTCGTCGTGGGCCGGGATGCACCACGAGGTCTCCTCGCACAGCAGCCACACCCCGTCGAGGACCTCCTCGTGCCAGCGATCCTCGTCGGTGAGACAGGCCGCCAGGACGGCGGCGGCCAACCGGGTACGACGAGCGAAGTAGCCTCTCTCGAACCTGGTGCGGTTGCCGGTTCGCCGAAAGTCCAGCCAGAGCGTGGCAGGCTGGACCGGCCACGGCGCTCGGGTGACCTCCTCGGCGTGGGCGAGCAGGGCGGACCTCGTCGGCTCCTCGACGCTCGTCCAGAAGGCCCGATCGTTGACGTCCGGGACAGGTCGCCACGCGCCGGGCTGTGGCAGGTGGTTCGACAGCGCCTCGGTGGTGAGGATCTCTCGCAACATGTTCGCCTCCGGCCTCGCCCACCACTGAAGCGGTTTCGCGGAGCAATGGGGGCTCGCGTACCGGTCTCGGCCACGTGGGACGTGGTCGGTTGACGCTTCCCACGCCGGATGCGAGAGGCTTGACCGTCGTGGCGATACGTCCAACGTCTGATGCCTCGACCGTGGAGTGTGACCAGGCCGACAGCCCGCTCATCGGGCCGGTGGCGCCGCCGGCGCTCCACGTGATGTCGTTCAACCTCCGTGTGGGCAATGAGGGCCTGCCCGACCCTTGGCCCGAGCGGCGTCCGGTCTCCGCCGCGCTCCTGCGAGCGGAGCAGCCGGCGGTCATCGGTACCCAGGAAGGGCTCTACCCGCAGGTCCGCGAGGTGGCCGCCGCCCTGCCGGCGCGGTACGAGTGGGTCGGCACCGGCCGCGAGGGCGGGTCCCGCGGCGAGTTCATGGCCGTCTTCTTCGACGCCGAACGGCTCCAGCCGCGCGAGTTCGACCACTTCTGGCTCTCCGACACCCCATCCGTCGTGGGCTCGACGACGTGGGGCAACCGGGTGGTCCGCATGGCGACGTGGGTGCGCTTCACCGACCTGGCGACGGGTCGGGAGCTCGTCGTCTTGAACACCCACCTCGACCATGCCGTCGACCGGGCCCAGCGCCTGGGCGCGGAGCTGCTCGCCCGGCGCCTCGCCGACTTCGACGCGGATCTTCCCGTGATCGTGACCGGCGACTTCAACGTCCCGGCGCAAGCATCGGTCCCGTACGACACGCTCGTCGGAGCTGCCGGCCTGGTCGACACGTGGACCGCCGCGGAGAAGCAGCTGACCCCGGCGTACGCGACGTTCCACGGCTACCGACCACCTCAGGTGGACGGCGACCGCATCGACTGGATCTTGGTGCGCCCCGGGATCCACGTCCGGGCGGCCGCGATCAACACCTTCACCCTCGACGGGCGCTGGGCGTCCGACCACTGGCCGGTGCACGCCGTGGTCGAGCTCTGACGCCCGGTCGCGCACCCGGGTTCGTGACCTCCCTCACCGGCCAGCGCGGAAGGCGTCAGGGCCATCGCGATCGGGCCTGCGGTCCCCGCGCGACGGTGGCACGGCTCGGCGGGGGCGCGACGCGGTCGGCGAGTGCGTACAGGAGCCGCGCGCATTCTCTCCGGAGCGACCGCACCGCCTCGACGGGCCACGGACGGCGCGCCAGCCCGGCCGGCTGAAACCGTGTCCGCTCGGCGGTGAGGGTCCGCTCGGCGGTGAGGCAGCTCGGGGCGTCCGCGCGATGCCGCTTGACCAGTCGTGACGTCACGTACTCCTGCAGTCGAAAGTCGCTCATGAACCCTCCGGCTCGGTCAAGGTCCGCGGCTGCCGTCACCGGAGACGACGGATCGAGTCGGTGGAGTGTTGGCCTGGGTGCGCGTTCCGCGTCGGCGCGCACGGACAGCCGCGAGGGCCGCGGTCAGCCGCGAGGGGCGTACATGATGACGGCCACACCGAGCAGACACAGCCCGGCGCCGATCAGGTCCCAGCGATCCGGACGGAACTTGTCGACGACCACGCCCCACGCCAAGGAGCCCGCGACGAAGACGCCGCCGTACGCGGCGAGGATCCGGCCGAAGTGGGGATCGGGCTGGAACGTGGCCACGAAGCCGTACGCGCCCAAGGCGAGGACGCCGGCCGCGATCCACAGCACTCCTCGGTGCTCCCGCCAGCCTTGCCACACCAACCACGCTCCCCCGATCTCGGCCAAGGCCGCGAGCGCGAACAAGAGCACCGAACGCAGCACGGTCACGGACCGAACCTACCGATGAGCGAAGCCGACACCACCCGGAAGCACACCCCACCTGCCCGTGACGGGTGGGGTGAGGGCATCCAAGCGACACCCGGCACCGAGGGATCGAGAGAGTCCCCTCCTGCTTGTTCGCGCGGCCTACTTGTTCGCGCGCAGGTAGGTGAGGACGGCGAGGACCCGGCGGTTGGTGTCGTCGGTAGGCGGCAGGCCGAGCTTGGTGAGGATGTTTCCGATGTGCTTGCCGACGGCGGCCTCCGTCACGAACAACCGCCTGGCGATCGCGGCGTTCGAGTGGCCCTCGGCGACGAGTGCGAGGACCTCCCGCTCCCGGTTGGACAGCGCTGCGAGCGGATCGCTGGGACGCTGGAGCAGTTGCCGCACGACCTCCGGGTCGAGCATGGTGCCACCCCCGGCCACGACGCGCAGCGTGGCGACGAACTCCTCGATGTCGACGACCCGGTCCTTGAGCAGGTAACCGATGCCCCGGCCGTTGCCCGAGCGCAGCAGCGCGGCCGCCCACTCCTGGCGGACGTACTGGCTGAGCACGACGACGGGCAGACCGGGACGCTGCTCGCGGAGCGCGATGGCGGCCCGCAAACCGTCGTCGGCGTGGTGCGGCGGCATGCGGATGTCGGTGACGACGAGGTCCGGCTGGTCTGCGGTGACCGCGCCGACCAGCTCCGGCGCGCTGCCGACCGCGGCGACGACCTCGAAGCCGAACCGCGGCAGCACGCCGACGAGTCCTTCCCGCAGCAGCACACCGTCCTCGGCGAGCACGACGCGGGTCACGACGGACACGGCACCTCCGCCCGCACCACGGTGGGACCACCGGCGGGGCTGGACAGCAGCAACCGCCCACCCGCGGCGGCGACCCGGTCCGCGAGCCCGGTCAGGCCGGTGCCCCGCGCCGGGTCAGCCCCGCCCGAGCCGTTGTCGCGGACCTGCACGACGAGGAGGTTACTCGTACGGGCGAGACTGACCTCGGCGCTCGCGGCCCGGCTGTGCTTGACGACGTTGGTCAGCGCCTCGGAGACGACCAGGTACGCGGTGCTCTCGACCCGCTCGGGCATCCGCCCGAGCTCGGGCGGGTCCGCGGTGACCGTCACCGGAAGGGGCAGCTGCGCGGCCAGTTCCCGCACGGCGCCGAGCAGCCCCAGGTCAGTGAGGGCCCGCGGGTGAATTCCGCGGACGATGTCGCGCAGGACGACCATGAGCTCCTTCGCCTGCTCGTGGGCGCGTTCGACCGCGGCCGCGGCCGGGGAGTCCGCTGGCACGTCCAGCTTCGCCATGCCCAGCTGCAAAGCAAGGCTGGTCAGCCGGTGCTGAGCGTGGTCGTGCAGGTCCCGCTCGATGCGCCGCCGCTCCGCCTCGTACGCGTCGACCAGCCTGGCGCGGGACCGCGCCACCTCCCGCACCGCCGGTGAGTCGAGGCCGCTGTCGAGCAGCGCCCGCGCCACCGCCGCCTGCCCCACCACGACCACACCGAGCAGGTACGGCCACAGCGGCAGCATGGCCACGCCGAGGATCGCGTACGGCAGGGCCTGCCGCGCGCTGTCGATCTCGGCGATCCCGATCGCGACCGGCCCGACCTCGGAACCGGCAAGCCACGGGCCGGCCAGGAGCGTCACGTTCAAGGCCATCAGCAGCACCAGCGCCGCGTACACCACGGGCACCGCGGTGGCGAGGAACACCGCGTACGCCACCTCCCGCCACGTGGCGCCTTCGGTGAGTCGTGTCCGCAGCCACTGGACCACATCGTTGGCGACGAACCGGTGCCCGGAGACGACCGGCCGGTGGTCGACGATGCCGAGCCGACGGCGTTCCAGCGCCGCCAGCCCTATCGACAGCGGCACGCCGACCGTCGCGGCGACCGCGAGCCCGGCGGGTAGGAGCAAGATGAGGAGCCCGGGCACCGGGCGGTCGGTGACGATTCGCTGGGCGACGGCGTACCAGGGCAACACCACCGTCACCAGGCCGAAGCCGAGCACGGCGGCGAGCGGGACGGTGCTGACGAGGTACGCCAGTGACCGCCACGGCCACGACGAGATCAGGTAGCCGCGCCGCCCCAGAGCCGCCAGCAGGTGCCGAGGGTGTTCAGGTGCCGTCGTGCGTTGCTCCGTGGTCATGTCCTGCCCCCGTTCCGCTGCTCGTCACCGGATCGACGACACGACGTCACGCGTCGGTGCCATGGTCGAGGTGTGGTGGGCGTGCGCCGACTCCGCCGACGCGCGGCGCCCCAGGAGCCGACCGCGGACCATGAACAGGGCGGCGATCCCGAGCGGCACTGACAGAACGAACATGACCGACACGGTGTCGAGGTCGCCGTGCTCGACCAGGAGCACTTCGGTGATCAGCCCGATCACCATGTTGTTCCCCGCGTGGGCCAGCGACGGGACCCAGACTGTCTTGCTCGCGAGGTACAGCCAGCTCAACGGGATCTGCTGCAGGACGAAGAACACGGTCCAGACGGGCAGCGCCACCAGGTTGTTGGAGAACTCGATGTAGCCCAGGAACGCCAGCGGGACGTGCCAGACGCCCCAAATCAACCCGGTGACGAGGACAGCGGCCAGCGGCCTGCCGGGAAGGAGGCGTGCCCGCAGGTAGCCGGTCCAGCCGAACTCCTCGCCCCAGTACACCGGGACCAGGACGATCGTGAGGATCGGCAGGATGACAACAAGGCCACCCAGGGGTGAAAGGTCCGGCCGCCAGCGCCCGAGCCCGGCGGCGATCGCGAGCCCGGCCGCGGTGACGGCGAGAGGGCCGAGCCACGCCACCAGGTACCACCGCCACGCCGCGCGGAACTTCGGGGCGAACGCCGCGTCGCCGAAGCCTTCCCGGGTGATCCACTGGCGGACGACCACCGCGGCGACGGCGGGGGCGAACGCGCCGGGGAGCTGGGCCAACGGATTGACCAGCGACCAGCCGAAGACGAGCCGTTCGACGAACCACGATGACCAGCTGATTCCGAAGGTGAGGAGGAGAAAGGCGATCACGCCGCGTCGATTCGACATGCGGCACACCCAACCGGGCGCGGGGCATACCCGTCACTACGACCACCCACCGAACCCGGGGTAGGGCTAGCCCTACCCCGAAGAGGCCGCCTAGACGTCGTGCGTGGCGTGCGGTGCGGGTGGTCTGATCCCCCGCATGACGCTGTCCACGACACTCTCACGTCCGACGACACTGCCACGTCCGGCCAGGATCGGTGCGCTGTGCCTGACCGCGGCCGCACCGCTGTTCCTCCTCGCGAACGTGGTCACCGCGCTCGGCTGGCGTAACCCGCCGTTCAGCTGGGCCACGCACAACATCAGCGACCTCGGCAACGTCCACTGTGGTGTCTGGGACACCCCCCGGCCGCGGTACGTCTGCTCGCCCTGGCATCCGTTGATGAACGCCTCGTTCGTGCTCACCGCGCTGCTGCTCATCGTGGGGTTCGTGCTCGCCTGGCGGCTGCTTTGTCACGGCGTGGCCCCGCGGGTGGCCGCGTGGCTGTTCCTGCTCGCCGCGGTCGGCTATGCCCTCGCGGGCGCGTATCCCGCCGACGTCAACGAGAACCTGCACTTCCTCGCCGCGCTGCTGATCCTGGTGCTGGGCAACATCGGACTGCCGCTGGCGGCGTTCGCGCCCGCCGGGACCGTGCTCGGGGAGATCCGGCCGCTGACGCTGGTCGCGGCCGTCGTCGCGCTCGCCGGCTCGGTGCTGTTCCTCACCCAGCAGCCCCTGGGTATCGGGGTGGGTGCGATGGAGCGCGTCGCCGCCTTCCCGTTCCTGATCTGGGCGAGTTGCGTCGGCGTCTTCCTGCTCGTCAGGTCCCGCACCCCGAGGCGGGTGCCCGTCTCGTGATCCCTCTCCGCGACGAAGTGGTCCGGCGTGCGGTCGCGACGGCATCAGGCGCGAGGACGACGAGAACCGACGTGGCGGCGGGCGGCGGGGCGGTCCGCCCGCCACAGCAGGTGGACACCGCCCTACCGGACCGGCGTCGGGGTGGCGGCGCTCGCCGCGCGCGGCACCGGCCGCCGACTCACCGTCCGCCCGCCGCGCGGCGTGAGGAAGGTCTCCAGCCTGGCGATCTCGGCGCCAAGCGCCACCGCGAACCTGCGGGCCTTCGGCGGCCCGTCGACATACCCGGTCTCCACGGTCAGCCGGCCCTCCGGGTCCCGCGCGCAGTTGGCCCAGCCGATGACCCGGTCCCGCCACAGCAGCGGTAGCGCGTAGTAGCCGAGCCGCCGCTTCGCGGGCGGCGTGTACGCCTCGAACCGGTACGCCCAACCCCACAGGTGTTCGAACCGGCGGCGGTCCCACACCACCGGGTCGAACGGCGCCAGCAGCCGGACCCGCTCTTCCGGCTCCCCCTCCGCCGGCGCGAGGTCGACCGGCCACAGGTAGCGGACCCCGTCCACCTCGGTCGCCGCGAGCGCGCCGGTGGCGAGCAGCCCGCGCACCACCGCGCCGCGCCCGCCGGCCGCGCGGGACAGGCGGCGCGGCAGCGCCGCGCGCAGGCTCGCCTCCGGCACCGGGGCGAGGACGCGGGCGATGAGCAGCGCCACCTCGCGGGCCCGCTCCGACACGTCCAGCGGGTCGTCGAGCGGCGGCGCCGGCTCGTAGAGGCGCACTCCGTTCTCCCGGCGCGCCACCCGCACGAGCCCGTAGTAGTGCAGCTCCTCCAGTACGCGAGTGGTCGCCGCGGACTGTCCGCCCCAGCCGTTGACCACGCGGGTCCGCCCGAACGCCTCCCACAGGCTGCGCGGATGGGTGACTCCGTGCTCGCGGACGAACGCCAGCACCTCCGCGGCGAGCCCGCGAGGCTGGTATGGCCCGTCGCCGTCGTCGGTCGGGCGCGGGTGCAGGAAGCGACGCAGCGGGCGGGTGACGAACCCGTACGCGTAGACGTAGTCCTCCTCCAGCGGCAACGTCGGGTACGCCCGGTCGAGGTCACCGGCCCGGTAGCCGGACACCCGCTGGCGGAGGATCAGATCCTGCGCCGGTGCGGGGGCGCGGATCGGGTCGGCCTGGACGAAGCCGACGCGGTCCATCGTCTCGGCGAGGCTCGCGTTCCGCACCAACGACCAACCCACGGCCTGTCGGCGCAGCTAAGACAGAGAAGCCATGTCGGGCAGCGTAGAGCGCAGCTCCGACGGTGCCGGACTCCGCACCCGCGCCGCTGGTCACCGCGAGGACCTCGACGACGACCGGAGCTTCTCGCCCGTGGGATACGGACGGTCGTCCGCTCGCGGCACCGTCCGCAACCAAGCGGATCCGCCCCGAGAGCGTCCGAGATCGTGATCGCGACGGTCCCGGGAGCACGGTACGGCTGCGTTCACGTCGCGGAATTTTCTCGGACGAGATGTCGATCTGACCGGGCGTCGTTCGTCATCAAGGCGATGACACGGCCACCGAAGCGGTGAGCCGGGACCGAGACGGAGGCATCAGATGCGATTCATGGTTCTGATCAAGGCCACCGAGGAGACCGAGGCCGGCGTGCTGCCCAGCCAGGAGATGTTGGAGGCGATGGGCAAGTACAACGAGGAGCTCGTCAAGGCCGGCGTCCTCCTTGCCGGGGATGGGCTGCAGCCCAGCTCCAAGGGCGCCAGGGTGCGGTTCGACGGGGACAAGCGCACCGTCATCGATGGCCCGTTCGCGGAGACCAAGGAGCTGATCGCCGGCTACTGGCTGTGGGAGACGAGCTCCCTCGAGGAGGCGATCGAGTGGGCCAAGCGC
>Ga0310838_1000387_pt1 | contig 41525 bp, 38 predicted proteins | sample SM_ome_6_FD_202241 | JGI IMG/M metagenome (GOLD analysis project Ga0310838, IMG submission 202241) | Sorghum-adapted microbial communities enriched on stacked mutant (SM) sorghum from Joint BioEnergy Institute, Emeryville, California... ...
ATATCGAGGCTTTCATTGAAGCTTTCCGCGACATTCACCGCGTCTTGACCGGTCATCGCATCGACCACAAGGATGACTTCGTCAGGGTTAACGGCGGCTTTAATTTGCCGCAATTCCTCCATCATCGTCTCATCAATATGCAAGCGTCCAGCGGTATCGATGAAAACGATGTCGTAATGGTCAGCTTTTGCTTTTTCCAAGCCTTGCTTGGCAATATCCACAGGATTGGCTTGGTCGCCGAGGGAGAACACCGGCATATTTAATTGTTTTCCAAGCGTCTCCAATTGCTTAATCGCTGCCGGTCGATAAACGTCGGCGGCTACGAGAAGCGGGTTTTTATTCAGCTGCTTGCGCACATAATTGGCAAGTTTTCCGGTCGTCGTCGTTTTACCGGCGCCTTGCAAGCCAACCAGCATGATGACGGTCGGCGGTTTTTGGGCGATCTTCAGCTTACTGACTTCTGAGCCCATCAGTTCTGTAAGCTCATCCTGAACAACTTTAATCACTTGTTGCCCCGGTGTCAAGCTTTTTAAAACTTCTTGACCGACGGCCCGTTCTTTCACTTTGTTAATAAAGTCTTTAACGACTTTAAAGTTAACGTCGGCTTCGAGCAGTGCCAAGCGCACTTCCCGCGTCATTTCTTTGACGTCAGCTTCGGAAACCTTGCCTTTACCCCTGATTTTCTTAAACGTTTCTTGAAGTCGGTCGGCTAAACTTTCGAATGCCATGTTAACCGCCTCCTAATCCAGGTTCTCAAGTAAGCGAATGATCTCAACACTTCTTTTGATATCGGGCGCCTTGGCTAGAAGCGCCTCTTTCAATTCCTGAAGCAGCTTCGTGCGGCGGTTGTATTTCTCATACAGGCCAAGCTTTTTTTCGAAGGCTTCCAATGCGCTTTCCGTCCGCTTGAGATTATCGTATACCGCTTGGCGACTGACCCCAAACATTTCAGCGATTTCACCGAGGGAATAGTCATCGGCATAATAAAGATCCATATATTCCCTCTGTTTCGGTGTCAAAAGCGGTTGATAAAAGTCATACAGGGCGTTAAGGCGCATCGTTTTCTCCAGCAGCATGATACCACTTCCCGTAAAGTACTGACACTTTACATCCCTATCATATCGGCAATTATCATGTGTGTCAAGTCTTTTTTCTTAACAGCTTTTTCACATGAGTTTATAAGGGCCTGTTCGCACGTCGATCGCAGTGTTCGTCCATCGGAAACGTAACGGTGGCGACCCTATTCGGCATCGCCACCCGCTTCTGTCATCATTTCGGAAAATAGACCGTAAACAAAGGCATCGGCATCGAAAGGCTGGATGTCATCAATACCTTCACCAAGTGTGACAAATTTAACAGGTAAATCCAATTCATGTCGGATGGCAAAGACAATGCCTCCTTTGGCTGTACCATCCAGCTTTGTTAACACGATGCCGGTGACGTCTGTTGCTTTGCCAAATTCTTTAGCTTGAGAGAGGGCGTTTTGGCCGGTGGTCGCATCGAGCGCCAAAAGGACTTCGTGCGGTGCTCCTGGAAATTCACGGCTGATGACGCGCTTGACTTTTTCCAATTCCTTCATTAAATTGACTTTATTTTGCAAGCGCCCAGCTGTATCGCAAATTAACACATCGACTTTCCGGGATTTGGCCGCTTGCAGCGCATCATAAATGACAGCTGCGGGATCGGAACCTTCTTGATGTTTAATGACATCAACCCCTGCGCGCTTGCCCCAGACTTCCAATTGATCGATCGCTCCAGCGCGGAAAGTATCGCCCGCTGCCAAAAGCACGCTTTTTCCTTCCTGTTTAAAACGGTTAGCGAGCTTGCCAATCGTCGTCGTCTTGCCGACGCCATTGACACCAACCATTAAAATCACCGTCGTTCCATCCGGGTTCAGGCGAAGTTTTGTTTCTTCCTCGTCTTTTGTTAACATTTTGGCTAACACTTCGACGATTACATCTTGAAGTTCGCTCGTCTCTTTGATGTTTCGCGATCGGGCTTGATCTTTTAATTCATCAATCAAATCCATAACGGTATGAACACCGACATCGGCGGTTATTAAAATCTCTTCCAGTTCTTCAAAAAATTCCTCGTCGACTTTTCTGTAGCGTTTCACGAGGTTATTCACTTTTTGCGCGACGGAATGGCGGGTTTTAGACAAGCCGTCCTTAAATTTTGATGTCACGCTCTCTTTTTGCCCGGCGAGTTTCTCTTTCAATTTTTTAAAAAAGCTCATGTAAACTCCTCCCGTGATTAGCCGACCAATTTTTCTGTATCCTCCAAGCGTACCGAGACAAGTTTGGATACACCGGATTCCTGCATGGTCACGCCATACAATACATCGGCTTGTTCCATCGTTCCCTTTCGGTGGGTGACGACGATAAATTGGGTTTCACGGCTAAAATTTCGTAGAAAATCCGCATAGCGGTCGACATTGGCATCATCAAGCGCCGCTTCGACTTCGTCCAATACGCAAAACGGGACTGGACGAACTTTTAAAATCGCAAATAAAAGGGCGATGGCCGTGAGCGCCCGCTCGCCGCCGGATAATAATGAAAGTTGTTGCAATTTCTTTCCGGGCGGCTGGGCTAAAATATCAACGCCGCTATATAAAAGGTCATTTGGGTCTGTTAACTGCAAATCGGCATGACCGCCTCCAAACAATTGTTTAAAGACGATTTGAAATTGTTCGCGGACGCGTTCGAACACATCCCCAAAGCGCTTCCGAACTTCTTCATCCATTTCATTGATGACGTTTAACAGCGTTTGCTTGGCCTGCAGGAGATCTTCGCGCTGATCCTTCAGAAAGCGTAGTCTTGTCGAGACCCGTTCGAATTCTTCGATGGCGCCGAGGTTGACATGACCGAGTTCATCGATCGCCCGCTTTAACAATTTCACTTGTTTACGAGCTTCATCGGGTTCCATGGTCAGCGGATGGCGCTCTTTTGCCATCTCATAACCGATGTGGTATTCTTCCCGCAAACGGTCAAGCAAATTATCGAGTTCGACATCGAGCCGCTCTAAGGCTATTTCATCGCGGCGCAGCGCTTCTTCTGTCCCTTTATATATCCGTTTTAATTCCTTGAGTTCTTCTTCTCCAATGCGCAATGTCTCGGATAATTCTAAGCGCATCTTCCGCCTTTCGGCAATCCAAGCATTCAGCCGCTCTTTGTCTTTTCGCCCTTCTTCAATGCTTTGGACCAGTATTTCTTGATTGCGAATTTGGTCTTGAAGTGAAGAATCCAGTGAGGCGACCGCCGATTTGGCTTGGTCAAGCTCCTTGGCAATCATCTTGAGCTGCTCTGAACGTTGGACCGTGCGTTCGGATTGGGTGGCCACCACTTCTTTTTGGCGGGCATAAGCCACTTTTAATTCGGTGATTTCATTTTGAAGCTCAACTTTCGCTTCTTCTTGATGTTGTTTTTGATGGGATAACTTTTCAATATCCCGATTGACGGCTTCTTCCTGCTTTGCGCTTTCAGCTAACGCCTTAGTGAGGGCATCAAGGCGCGCGGTAAGTTCCGCTTTTTCCTGTTCAAAGCGCTCTTGGTCCCGATTGTAGAGGGCGATGCGTTCATTCACGCTTTTTTCGACGAATCCCATTTCTTTGGCTTTTGCTTCAAGCGTTCGCACCTCATCAGCTAACAGAGCTTCTTGTTTTTCCAATGTTTGCCGACGTTTATCATCGGCTTGCAGCGCTTCCTTCAGCGTCTGTATTTCCTGAGCCAGTACGGTGCGCTTTTCTTTCATTTCCGCTAATTGTTTTGTAAGGCTTTCGATTTCACGGCCGCGACCGAGAAGATTGACGCCAGTCGTTTTTCGGCTGCCGCCGGACATGGCGCCACCGGGGCTGACGACATCGCCATCTAAAGTGACGATGCGATACTTATAACCAAGCAATCGCGCAAGTTCATTTGCGCCTTTCAAATCTTTGGCAACGACAATCGATCCGAGCAAATGCCCAATCACCGCATGATAGGCGTGATCGTATTCAACAAGCGCGGCCCCTGTTCCGACAAACGCGGGATGATCTTGCACGGCTTGAAGCTCGCGGTCTGGAATCCAGCGCGGTTTGATTACAGAGAGCGGCAGAAAGGTGGCTCGACCCGCTTTCTTTGCTTTTAAAAACTGAATCGCCTCGCGCGCATGTTCTTCGCGGTCGACAACGATATGCTGCATCGCGCTTCCCAAAGCGGTTTCAATCGCCACTTCATAAGCACGGTTCGCTTTAATAAGTTCAGCGACCGCGCCTTTTATTCCTTTTAACGGCTTGCCTTTTGCTTTTAGAACCGCCTTAACGCCACCGAAAAAGCCGGCGTAAGCCTCTTCCATTTCTATAAGCATCCCGCGGCGCGCTTCCGCTTGGTCGATCAATTGATCGGCCTTCTGTAAAGCTGTGCGCCGCCTTTCCCAGTCGGCTCGCTTTTGATCAAGCTCCGCTAAAAGTCGGGTCAATTCCTCTTTAATGGCTTGCCATTCAGACGATTTGGCGCGAAGTTCCGTTTCAACGGTTTTCTTCTCCGTTGCCACTGATGAAGCTTGTTCGCGAATACCTGCTTGTTCATTTTCAAGCTGAGAAGTTTTCTTTTCAATTTGCGCCAGTTGTTCTTCAAGATAGCGTTTTTCATTGCGCATGGCAGTAGCCTGATTGAGTTGTTCAAAATAATCATTTTTCAGCTTTTCAAGACGTTGCTCCAAATCTCTTTCAAAATGATCCAGCGCCTCGGTTTTCTCCCTTAGAGCCGCTTCCAGTTGGGCAAGCTGCGCTTTTTGTGCTTCGAGCGCTTTTTTTTCCTTAATCAACGCTTCTTCTTCCCGTTGCTTTCTTGCCTCAAGGTCTTCGATTTGGCGCTTAAACCGCTCGGCATTTTCTCTCGCGTGTTTGCGCCGCTCTTCCAGGACCTTTTTTTCACCTTCATATTTTTCTTGAAGTTCACTCGCCAAAAGCAGCGCTTCCTGCAGTTCATCAATCGATTCATCGAGGGCTTGGATATACGTCCTGAGGCGCTCGGCTTCTGCTTCCTGTTTAGAAATAGCGGAAGACTCATCAAGCGCCTTTTGTTTTAAAGATTCAACGGATTGGGCGCGCTGTTCCCATTTCTCATGGGTCGCGCCGATGTCATGGGCGAGAAGCGCCACTTCGATGGCCTCGAGGCGTTCCTTTTTATCCAAATAATCCTTGGCCACGGACGCTTGCTCTTCGAGTGGTTCGATTTGTGAATCAAGTTCATAGATGATGTCTTCTACGCGGTTTAAGTTTTCTTGGGACTCTTCCAGCTTTCGCTCGGCGCTTTGCTTTCGGAGCTTATATTTTAAAACACCAGCGGCTTCTTCAAAAATTTTCCGTTTTTCTTCAGCCTTGCTGTTTAAAATATCATCAATCCGGCCTTGTCCAATGATGGAATAGGCTTCTCGGCCGAGCCCTGAGTCCATGAACAAATCCACAATATCTTTTAACCGGCATTTTTGCCCATTCAGCAAAAATTCACTTTCACCAGAGCGAAACACACGGCGTGTGACGCTGATCTCACTATAATCATAAGACAGGTAGTGGTCATTGTTATCGAGAACGAGGGTGACTTCTGCCATATTGAGCGGCCGCTTTTCTTCACTACCGCTAAAAATGATGTCTTCCATCTTTGACCCGCGCAACGATTTGACCGATTGCTCGCCCAAGACCCATCGGATGGCATCCGTAATATTGCTTTTTCCGCTGCCGTTCGGGCCTACAACCGCCGTAACCCCCTGTGAAAAATCGATCGTGATTTTGTTGGCGAACGATTTAAAACCGATGATTTCTAATTGTTTCAGGAACATGAAAAATCCTCCCGTGCACACTAGCCCCTTTATTTTATACTAACAGAATGAGGAAATAAAGACGAGATACAATGGACACATGTGGTTTGGTTGTAAAACATATATTATTTTACAAATCACTTGATATGTGGCACGCTTTTATTAATCACGGAAATTGGAGGAACGATCATGGATTTAAAAACGGCTAACCTGGCCAATATACAAACGATGCTGGAAGGTATCAAAGATAAACTGCAACTCGTCAATCGCGATGTTCTTAAGGCGGAAGCCATTTCGTTTGACCGTTATGAGGATCTTTACGCCTTATATCAAATGATCATGAAAAAACCGTCATTCAGCGTCCTTGAGAGGGAAGGCATTTTAGATGAACTCAGAGCGTTAAGAAAATAAATGCCACTTGACGGTTGAATACTTTGACCTATAGTTCATGTGATAAATTCAATTCGTAAAGAATAAAAAAAGTTGACTCAAACGGTTTATCCCATCAATGATGATCAAAAATCTTTTTGACGGGACCCCGTTCATTTGAGTCAACTGTTTTCTTTTTTAAGGCTTTGAATCGCAACATGTGCCGCCATCTGTTCGGATTCTTTTTTCGTTCTTCCTTTACCAGTTCCCAATACCTTTCCATTTAAGCAGACATTTGAGACAAATTCTTTGTGATGGGCGGGTCCTTTTTCCGAGACGACCTCATAGTCCAACACACCTAAGTTTTGACGCTGCACCATTTCTTGTAACTGACTTTTATAGTCGGCCATTTGTGAAAAAACACCTGCGGAAATTTTAGGATACATCACGGTCTCGAGAAAACGGTCGACGACATCAATGCCTTGATCGAGATACAAAGCCCCGATAAAAGCTTCAAACACATCCGCTAAAAGCGCCGGACGCGTTCTCCCTCCTGTCGCTTCTTCTCCTCTACCAAGAAAAATCATTTCACCGAAACCACACGCATTGGCCAAGATCACGAGAGAGGGTTCACAAACGATCGCAGCTCTTAGCTTCGTTAATTGTCCTTCTTTCATGTCCGGGAAGTTTTTAAATAAAAAACGGGACACCAACAGTTCCAATACGGCATCCCCTAAAAATTCGAGCCGTTCGTTATCCGACCTGACTGTTAATCGGTGTTCATTGACATAGGATGAGTGGGTAAAAGCTTGTTTTAGCAACGCTTCGTTCTCAAAGGTCAATTGGTAGTCGTTTAAAAAGGTATGTATCTTGTCAAGCTGTTTTCGATCGGATTGTTGTAGGCCGCCCCTGTTTTTAGTCAAATCTAACACCTCGCACACAAGCTTACGTTTTATTATTGACGTACCGTCTTGTGAAAATAACATGCTTCATTTTATTGGAAAAGTCCCGGACAACATCCGGGACTTCATTCATTCCTGAAATTACTGATGGTTTTTTATGTATTCCACTACATCGCCAACAGTCAGGATTTTTTCAGCATCCTCATCGGAAATTTCGAGATCGAATTCGTCTTCCAATTCCATAACGAGTTCGACAACATCGAGAGAATCAGCTTCCAAATCTTCTTTGAAGGAAGATTCGAGTTTGACATCGGCTTCGTCGACATCTAATCGATCTGCAACAATTTTTTTGACGCGTTCAAAAATGTCTTCGGCCACGCTTGTCACCTCCCCTCAGGGATTCTATCAATTAAAATTGAAAATGGCAATAACCTGTCTCCAATATTGTAACCGCGGATTGTCCATTGAGTCAATCACTTACATGACCATGCCGCCGTCAACACACAAGACTTGTCCCGTCATATAGTCACTCGCTTCTGAGGCAAGAAAGCCGACAACTTTGGCGACATCCTCAGGCTGCCCGAAACGCGCGAGCGGAATTTGGGCGAGCATCGCTTTCTTAACGTCTTCCGGCAGAGCTTCCGTCATGTCCGTAGTGATAAAACCCGGGGCAACGGCATTTACCGTGATGTTTCTCGCCGCCAATTCTCTCGCGGAAGACTTCGTCAAGCCAATCACTCCGGCTTTGGCCGCGACATAATTCGCTTGGCCGGGATTGCCGATGATACCGACAACTGACGCCATATTAATAATTTTACCATGTTTTTGTTTCATCATGACCCGCGATACAGCTTTAGTCATATTAAAGACGCCTTTTAGATTGGTATTGATGACGGCATCCCAGTCCTCTTCTTTCATGCGCATCAATAAATTATCCCGCGTGATCCCGGCGTTATTGACGAGGACATCCAAAGAACCAAAGGTTTCCGTGACGGTTTTTACCATCTCTTGCGCGGTTTCCGCAGAGCTCACATCACCTTGAAGCGCAAAAGCTTCGGTTCCTAACGCTTTGATTTCTTCAACGACAAGATTCGCTTTTTCGGCATTGCCGGCATAGTTTACGGCCACGCGATACCCCATGCGGCCGAGCTCGAGTGCCACGGCGCGGCCAATGCCGCGTGAAGCACCAGTCACTAAGGCGGTTTTTCCCACGTCTTATTCTCCTCCTTTTAACGCTTCGATCGTCTTGATCAATTGATCCTGGTCATAAGTCGCATACATTGTAGCGGTTTTATCGATTTTTTTGACCAGGCCCGATAACACCTTGCCGGGACCGACTTCAACAAATGTATCCACACCAAGCGATCGCAGTTTTTGAATCGTTTCAATCCAGCGAACCGGTGAATAAAGCTGTTCAATAAGCAGACGTTTAATGTCGTCTTTTTCAGTGACAAAATCAGCCGTGACGTTGGCAACGACAGGAATTTCAGCATCTTTAACGGTGATTTCCGCCAATACCGCCTTCATCTTTTCGGCCGCCGGTTTCATAAGCGAAGAGTGGAACGGACCGCTGACATTCAATGGAATGGCGCGTTTGGCCCCTTTTTCTTTGGCAAGTGCGGACGCCTTTTCCACCCCTTCCTTCGTTCCGGAGATCGCGATTTGTCCAGGGCAATTTAGATTGGCAATTTCCACCGTATCGCCTTGTTGGGACACTTCGGCGCAAATCGCTTCGAGATCTTCGGCGGCTAATCCAAGGATGGCCGCCATGGCTCCTACCCCAGCTGGAACGGCTTCTTCCATAAACAGCCCGCGCTGCCTGACCGCATATACGGCGTCTTCAAACGACAGAGCGGAAGCAGCCACCAAGGCGCTATACTCGCCAAGGCTATGGCCGGCAACGTAATCAGGGGTGATCCCGGCTTTTTGCAATAAAGATAAAGCAACCATGCTTGCTGTCAAAATCGCCGGTTGGGCGTTTTCCGTCAACGTCAGACGTTCTTCTGGCCCATTCTTAATAATATCGGATAAAGCATAACCTAGTCGTGCGTCGGCTCGGTCAAGCCATTGACTACCATCAGGATCATGAGCGACGAGGCTCTCAGTCATCCCGACAGCTTGGGAGCCTTGTCCCGGAAAAATAAAAGCAATTTTCCCCATCTAAAACAACCTCCTCCGTGACTAATTCGTCACATCCCATTTGTCTTTCGTTTTTAACACGGTTTCGTAGATCGTGCCGACGACATTTTTTTCGACAATGCGACAGGCTTGTTGAATCGTCGTAAAAATCGCCTTGGCATTGGAAGAGCCGTGGGCTTTAATCACCGGTGCTGCTAAACCAAACAAGCATGCTCCCCCGTAGCTCGAGTAATCCATCATTTTTTTAATGCTTTTAAATTTTGGATATAAAAGTGCTGTAGCTATTTTTGAATAAAAGGAGCTCAAAAGCTCGGTTTTAATGATGGAATAAAAGGCTAAGGCATTACCCTCAATGCTTTTTAAAACAAGATTTCCAGCAAAGCCGTCGCAGACGACGACGTCGACATCTCCGTTCAAAAGATCACGCGATTCGATATTACCAGTAAAATGAATCGGTGCTTCCCGCAGCAATTCATAAGCTTGCTTGCTTAATTCATTACCTTTGCCCGGTTCTTCACCGATATTCAGCAAGCCAACTTTTGGCGTTTCAATTTCCAACACCTTATTAGCATAAATCGAACCCATAATCGCATATTGAAGTAAATGTTCAGGTTTAGCATCCATGTTGGAACCCGCATCCAGTAAGAGGAAACCTTTACCCTTCTTGATCGTCGGTAGTGTTGGGGCTAAGGCTGGTCGATCGATTCCTTTGATTCGTCCGACTCCGAACAACCCAGCAGCCATCAGCGCCCCAGTATTTCCCGCGGAAATCACGGCGTCGGCGCGCCCTTCTTTCACTTCCTGAATGGCTAAGACCATGGACGCGTTCTTTTTGGTGCGAACCGCTTTGACGGGTTGGTCGGTCGCCTCGATTTTTTCCGGTGTATGTAAGATGGAAAGGCGTGGCTCGCTTCCGACAAGCGGCTTGATTTTCGCCTCATCACCCACCAGCGTAATGTGCATTTGAGGATTTGCCTTAAGAGCGGCAAGGGAACCCTTGACGATTTCCTCTGGGGCATTGTCCCCTCCCATGGCATCAATGGCTAATCTCACGCGTTGTTTTCCTCCTCATTTCTTTTGTGATCGATACATCGTGAACGTACCGAGGAAGACGACTTCTCCCTCAACATAGCTTTTCACTTCAACGATCGTAAATTCACGTTCTGCTCGGATCACTTTAGCTTTGGCAACGACCCGTTCGCCTTCTTTGACTTGCCGTTTAAAAACGACTTCACATTTTGCGGTTAGGGCCAGTTCATCATCGATGACAGCCACTGCAAGGGAATTCGCTTGAGCAAAAAGATGATGACCGCGAGCAATACCCGTTCGGGAAAAAACATGTTCTTTGCGAATATCTAAAATGGAGATGGCGGATTGGTCGAGTTTAAGATCGACCACATCGCCAATGACTTCATCAGGATTAAGCGCTCGAAATTTATCCAAATTTGCGGCTGCCATTGTTTTAATGCGTTCGCGCAGTTCAGGGATCGCCAATTCCAAGCGGTCAAGTCGAATCGTTTGCACGCTCACCTGAAAAAGGTTGGCCAGTTCCTCGTCTGTTACAAATGGATTTTGTTGAATGGCCGCTTGGAGTAATTCTTGTCGTTCTTTCTTTCTTTTTTTCATTTTGCCACCACCGAAATCGATGTCACACGGTTCAAACCGTGAGCATCAGCCGAAATGCAGCCAAATTTTACACCAATTTTTATGACTAGGTACTAAACTAAGTATATAAAGAAAGCGGGGAGGAATCAAGAAAGAAGGCAATGACAAGATGAAAAACCTTTATTTGATGAAGGTCATCCTTTTTCGCCTTCTCCTCCGCGCTTTGTTTGTTGACTCAATCAAATCGTTCGCTTTCCAAAAGGCCGTCACGCTCTAAACGCTCCCGTAATCCTTCGTATTCAGGCGCCTCCCAGAACGCTTTTGAGGCAACCATTTCGCCCGCATCGCGGCGGGCAACTTCCAATGCGCGATAATCGTGAATGAGGTCCGCTATTTTAAAATCGGGAAGACCGCTTTGTTTATACCCGAAAAAATCACCCGGCCCCCTAAGTTTTAAATCATATTCTGAAAGCTTGAAGCCGTCCGTCGTTTCCGTCATGATTCTCATCCGTTCCCGAGCGGTTTCCGATTTGCCATCAGCGATCAAGATACAGTATGATTGGGCATCCCCGCGCCCGACCCGGCCGCGCAATTGGTGCAATTGCGCAAGGCCAAAGCGTTCGGCATCATAAATGACCATCACAGTCGCATTGGGAACGTTGACGCCGACTTCAACAACTGTCGTTGAGACGAGGACATGGATGTCGCCGCTTTTAAAAGCTGTCATGACAGCCTCTTTTTCTTCCCCGGACATACGCCCGTGTAAAAGGCCAACATGAAATTCTTTAAAAAATTGCGTTAAGTAATTGTGTACATCAATGGCGTTTTGCACATCCAATTGTTCCGACTCTTCAATAAGCGGGCAGATCACGTAGGCTTGCCGGCCTGCTTTTAATTCTTTTCTTATAAAGGTCAAAACCGCCTCTAATCGGTCGTGTTTGACCCAGGCTGTCTTAATTTTCTTACGCCCGGAAGGCATCTCGTCAATGGTGGAGACGTCCATATCCCCAAATGCCGCAATCGCCAGCGTCCGCGGGATGGGTGTCGCCGTCATAAAAAGCACGTCGGTTTGTTCTCCTTTAGAACGGAGGGCTCGTCTCTGTTCGACTCCGAAACGATGCTGTTCATCGGTCACCACGAGCCCCAAGTTGGAAAAACGGACCACCTCTTGAATGAGAGCGTGGGTGCCGATGACCACATCAATGTCACCATTTTCTAGATCTTGAAGTCGCTTTCTCCGTTCCTTTCCTTTCACCGCACCAGTGAGTAAAGCGACCTTTACATCAAAAGGCTGAAACAACTTGGACAGCTGTTCGGCATGCTGTTCAGCTAAGATTTCCGTCGGAGCCATGAGAGCTCCTTGAAAACCTGCTTGAACCGCCGCGAATAAACCGATCGCACAAACCACTGTCTTACCAGAGCCGACATCCCCCTGCAACAGGCGATTCATGCGGAATGGCGATTTTAAATCGGTCAAAATCTCATCCACTACCCGCTCTTGTGCCTTCGTTAATGAAAATGGCAAAGCGTTGATGAAACGCTCCATTATTTTTGGATCAAAGTTTTTGGCGACCCCCGAGCCTAACTGCCGATGACGGGTTTTAAGTATTTGCAGTTTCAATTGAAACAACAAAAGTTCTTCATACACCATGCGGCGTCTCGCGTGCTTCAACGATTGGCGGTCTGTTGGAAAATGCAATTGCCGCAAAGCCTGCAATCGTTCTGGGATTTTGTATTTCCTCCTGAGCGCTTCAGGGAGTAAATCATTCGTAGGATTTTCACTGACATAGTCAAGGGCATTGCGGATGATTTTCCTTAAACCTTTAACCGTCAAATCTCCCCTGACGGAGTAGACGGGTTCAACCGTTCGCTTTTCGCTCGGATTTAATTGGATCTCAGAAGCGGTAAGTGTCGCATTATAGGCATCCCATTTTCCCACAAGCAAAACTTGGGTGCCTTCGGATAACCTTTTTTTCAGAAAGCCCCGATTAAAAACGACCGCCGTTATTAAGTAATTACCTGAGAACACGCGAAAACTTAATCGCGATTTTTTTTTCGAATAAAAACGGAGAGAAGGCTCACTATGAACCTTCCCGATGATTGTTATTTTTTCGCCGTGGGCGGCTTGAGCTAAATCTTTAGGTTGATAATTATCATAGCGATAGGGAAAATGTTCGAGCAAATCACCGACAGTTATAATGTTTAAACTTTCTAAATCGCGGACAGTTTCGGGTCCGACGCCTTTAATGACACTAACCGGTAACGTTTCCAACATCCCAAGTTATCTCCCCGAGCTGGTTTGCGATCCAAAGATTTTCTCTGCGAGCCTTCGGCCGGTCGGCGTCGCCGCCAAGCCTCCTTCTGCCGTTTCTTTATAAATGGTAGGCATCCGGCGCCCAACGACATGCATCGCTTCAATTACTTCATCACATGGAATCACGCTTTTAACCCCAGCCAAGGCGATATCGGCAGCAACGATGGCTTGAGCCGCTCCCATAGCATTGCGCATGACACATGGCACTTCGACAAGACCGGCCACTGGATCACAAATCAAACCGAGCATGTTTTTTAAAGCAATGGCCATAGCATGGGCGCTTTGTTCAGGTGTTCCACCCGCCATTTCGACAGCAGCGGCCGCCGCCATCCCTGTTGCCGAGCCGACTTCGGCCTGACAACCTCCAGCGGCTCCAGAAATGGACGCATTATTCGCGACGACAAATCCGAACGCCCCTGCCGTAAAGAGGAAGCGGATCATCGCTTCACGGCTCGGGTTCAATTTCGGCTTTAAGCCGAATAAAACCCCTGGAACAACACCGGCTGAGCCAGCGGTCGGTGTAGCACAAATTTTCCCCATCGCCGCATTGACTTCATTGGTCGACACGGCCTTACTGACAGCATCGAGCAATGTATCTCCGGATAAAGTTTTTCCTGAATCCATGTATTTTTGAATCAGTTTCGCATCGCCACCGGTCAATCCGGAGCGTGAACGAATGTTTTCATTAATGCCGCGTTCGACGGCTTTTTCCATGACCTCTAAATTCCGACCCATTTGTTCCATGATGTCTTCCCGGCTTCGGCCGGATTCTTCTATTTCCATCCGAATCATCACTTCGGAGATCGGAATCTTTTCGGTTTCGGCAATCTGCAAAAGTTCTGCGACAGTTCGAAACATGTTGAAGTCCTCCTTAAGTAAGATGATGTAAAGTGTCAGTCGAGGGTAACGACATTCAACATGCCCGGCAAATGTTTAATCTCCTCACAGATGCTTTGACTCACCGTTTGATCGGTTTCGATCACCATCAAAGCCGTGCGCCCTTTGGCACGTCGAGACACTTCCATATACGAAATATTGATTTCATGCTTGGCCAACACGTCAGCGACTTTGGCAATCGCTCCGTATTGGTCACGATGAACAACAAAAATGGCTGGCTGATTCCCGGATAAGCGAAGGGTATAGCCATTCAGTTCGGTAATTTCAATTTTGCCACCGCCGATTGAAACGCCGACGACTTCTAATTTTTCATCGCCTTTTTCCAAGACTAGGCGGGCAGTATTCGGATGCTCCATCTCCACGGCTTCTTCGTGAAACGTCACATCCATCCCCATTTCTTCAGCCAATGTCAGCGCTTTCACGATGCGGTCGTCAAAGGTGTCAAAATCGAGCAACCCTCCGACCAAGGCAATATCCGTGCCATGACCTTTATAGGTTTTAGCAAATGAGCCGTATAAATAAATCGTCACTTTGTCGGGCAATGTGCCAAAAAGATGGCGGGCTACCCGTCCAATCCGTGCCGCCCCCGCGGTATGTGAACTAGAAGGGCCCACCATGACCGGACCTATAATATCAAAAACGCTTCGATATTTCACGTTGCATTCCTCCCCAACGCCCTTTAATTGACGGCGATCACGTCATCACAACAGGCTGGGCGCCTTCAAAATCTCAACCTCTATATTATAATGTTCTAGAAGCGAATTGGCCAACGTCTCCACTCCATCGCTGTTCACACTTATAGCATAAATCAAATTGAAGGTTCCACGTCAATCGTTTTCCAAGCGGACACCTTGAACAAAAATGTTAATCGCACCGACAGCAATGCCAAGCATTTGATCCAGCGTGTGTTTTACTTTTGTTTGCACGTTATGGGCGACCTCTGAGATTTTCGTTCCGTAACTGACAATGATGTACATATCAATCACGACATCTCCATCTTCATGACGGACGATCACACCGCGACTCGGATTGTCCCGGCCAATCAACTCGGTAAGCCCGTCCTTGATCTGCCGTTGTGAAGCCATGCCGATAATACCATAACAATCGACGGCTGTCCCACCAGCAATCGTTGCAATGACTTGATCGGTTATCTCAATCATTCCGTAATCCGTTCTCATTTCAATAGACATGAGGAGGCCTCCTTTGCAATAACTCTAGGCTTTTCCTATTTTTTATTGTACACTATCGCAAAAGGCAATAAAAGCGGGAAAGGAGAAAACCCAATACCCCCATCCTTAGAACATTTTCTTGCGTGGAAAGGGATATAGTGGTATCATATTAGCGTGTTTGTTTTCGTTACTTTGACCCCGAAGCTTCGTCTGGGGTTTTAAGGAGGTTGAATGGAATGGGAAAAAAATGCTATGTTACCGGTAAAACGACGAAATTCGGTCAAAACCGTTCGTTTGCTGAAAATAAGACAAAACGTAAATTTAAAGCAAATCTTCAAAAAGTACGGATCCTTGTCGACGGTAAACCTAAACGCGTCTACGTTTCCACCAAAGCGTTAAAGGCTGGTAAAGTGGAACGGATATAAAGGTAAACAAAAAAGCACCGATGATTGGTGCTTTTTGTTTACCCTTTTTTAAACGATCCCAAGATCGCTCGGATGAAACCACCCAAAAATCTCGGCAATTTAATGGTATAAAACTTCATAATTCTCCTCCTTGCTTGGCCCCGTTTCTTTATCTATAAACCTATAAATAAGATGATGCATGTTACTAGTATATTCATGAAATCCGAAATAGTACCACACCATGCATCAATTTCACAAAAGTTTATTGTTTCCCTAAGAAAATGCCGACTTTTAAAGGTCACGGCTGCGGATGCAAAGCAAGAGCCCTTCTTTAAAGGCTAATCTCCCTTTTTCCGCTTGCAATTCATTACTGATGCAAAGGGTGGATCCCCAACGGAGATCATGATTGTCAAGCGGATATTTAAATCCTTCCAGTGTGATCCCTTCGGTTTTTGGTGTAAACGCGATAAACGAAACATAAGGATAATTTTGGGCTTTTAATATATCATAAACACCAGGAGGTAAAAGGGTGACGATATTTTGTTGATCGATGAGTAGAATTTCCGTTTTGATACCAATGCCTTTTAATAGCAATTGGATATTGGCTAGCCCGTGATCCAGCCGACCACCGGTGGCTCCCAAAATCCAACATCGATCGGGTTTTTCGGTCAATACCCAATCAAGGGCTATTTCCAAATCAGTTTCATCCTTTTCCGAAGGGTATAACACGAGCTCTGTTCCTTGCGCTTCAAGCAAAGCCCGCTCGTCTTTATTGACGGAATCAAAATCGCCAAATGCTTTATACGGTTTGAGGCTATTTTCCAATAGCGTTATTGTCCCGCGGTCACAGCCGATCCAACGGACATTTCGAAAAAGCTCATCATGTAAATTCGGCAAATGAGCGGGAGGACCCCCCGCGAGAATCGCATATTCCACAATATTACCGCCTTACTAAATATTTCGGAATCGCACTTGCCAGCAAAATCATCACGATTAAATCAAAAATCATGCTCGGGCCCACATATGATCCATTATAGATCAGTGAGTAGAGGGCTACAGGTTGACCAGCCGGTGCGTTAGACCCATAAAAGACAATACCGGAAACATAATGACTTAAGAATTTCAATACCATGCTGATGACCGTTGCCAACCCTGCTTTCCAAAACATGATCGAGCGGGATTCGCTATCTTTAATAACGATGAGCCCAGCAAAACCGACCAGAAGAAAAGCCAAACCATAATCCAATAAATACTGAATGGGATTTAAATAATATGGCCCTTCGATAAAATTGACAAAACCATAAATAAAGCCAGCAAAAATCCCCCAAACAAAGCCTCGACGCAAGGCATACACAATCAGTGGCACCATCTCAAGCGAAATGCCCCCACCAGCTGCCCATGGACCTTTAAACTGAATGAGATTTAAGATCGCTGATATGGCAATCACGATGGCACCTTCCACTAAAACCATTGTCTTTTCTCTTTGCGTTCGCGACATGCGTTTCTCCCCCTTAATGGTAAGTAAAGAAAACTCGGCTTTTATCACAGAGCCTTCATTTCCCTTTTACTGGACGAAAACAGGATCTATTTTTTACCAGTATCATTAAAAACAGCCGCATGCCCAATGCATGCGGCCGCCAAAAGGACATTCCCTTTGTACGTCCAAAGGTCATTCGTTGAGCCATCTTAGAAATAAACGCTCAACAGCAACCACAATCCCTACGCAGGCATGATCCAGATCCAGGTTCTATGGGTCGGAAGTGAACACTTCCCTCTCAGCCTTTTTCAAAGACTCCCCAAGTGGTCCCACCGATATTCATTTGCCGTTTTTCATTATAACGCTTGCAATTCCTTAATGGCAAGGGTCCTGTCGGGTTGATTAAACACCGCCGAACCAGCGACAAATTCTCGCGCGCCAGCTTGATAGCATGCCTTAATTGTCTCTTTATTGATGCCGCCGTCCACCTGTATGACGAGGTGTGGGGCATGCTTGGCCAAGAACGCCGATGTTTCTGCAATTTTATCAACCATCTGAGGAATAAACGCTTGCCCTCCGAAACCCGGATTAACCGTCATAATCAACACAAAATCAATATCAGAAACGACGTGGCGGATGGCATCAATAGGCGTTGCGGGATTTAAAGCAACCCCAGCTTTTAATCCAAACTGCTTGATCAATTGGATGGTGCGATGAAGATGCGGACACGCTTCCGCATGGACGGAAATCCGGTCACATCCAGCTCGTGCAAAGTCGGAAATATAGCGGTCGGGATCTTCAATCATTAGATGGACGTCCATGGCGCAACGCGTGATCGGCTTTAACGCTTGCACAACAAGGGGTCCCATTGAAATGTTCGGAACAAAATGGCCATCCATGACGTCGATGTGTAGCATCTCAACCCCTGCTTCTTCGACAGAGCGGACTTCATCGCCTAGTTTTGAAAAATCAGCTGCCAGTATGGACGGAAGGATCGTGATCATCGTTCAATACCGCTTCTTTCTGTTTGAAATTTCCTGATAAAACGAAACATAATGGGCATATCGCTCTTGTGCGATTTGTCCAGCCTCTAGAGCCATTTTAACCGCACACCCCGGCTCTGAAAGATGCGTACACCCTCTGAATTTGCAATCGCTTTTTCTTTCTTTCATTTCTCGAAAGTAAAGATCTAAATCTTCTGCTTCGATGTTTTGGAACTCCAAGGAGCTGAACCCAGGTGTGTCTGCCACGTAACCGTCACCGACGGGTAGCAATTCCACATGCCGCGTTGTATGTTTTCCCCGGCCGAGAGCGCGGGAAATATCACCGGTTTGTAAAGCGAGCGACGGGTTTAAGGCGTTGAGCAATGTGGATTTCCCGACACCCGATTGTCCAGCAAAAACACTTGTTTTTCCGTTAATAAAAGGATAAAGTTGTTCGATTCCGTGAGAGACTAGGCCTGAAACCATTAAAACCGGGTAACCAATGGTGCGATATCGCTCCGCATAACGGTTGACAGCTTCTAGGTCAGACGCATCTTGCTGTGCGAGATCCATCTTGGTGATGCAGATGACCACATTCATATCATTGGACTCAACGTGGACGAGCAAGCGATCCAATAAAATATCATCAAAATCCGGGTGTTTCGCAGAAAAAACAAGAATAGCTTGATCAATATTGGCCACAGGCGGCCGCACAAGCGCGTTTTTCCTTTCTTGAATCGCCGTCACATACCCGTCCGTCGCACCGATTAGCTCATATTCGACGATGTCACCGACAAGGGGCGTGATCTTTTTTTTACGGAAATTCCCCCTTGCCCGGCATTGATAGATTTCATCACGGTCACTGACATAGTAAAACCCGCTTAAGGCTTTTACAATTCTACCGATCGGCATTTAATCCTCCCCGCTTGATCCACCGGAATAAACATCACTGTATTTGATCGTATCTTCCTTCACCAGTGCGCCATCCGCGTAGACTTGATAGCTGGCATTTCCATCAACCGGAATCGTCAAAGGAACATTATATGTTTTTGTTTGAGTAATCGACTCATTGACATATAACTTATGTTGGTTATTCATATCCGTAATGTAAATTTGAACATGAACGCCTTTATCATTCGGACCCTTTTCCTGATCGTTACCGTCAACTGTAATCGTAATGGATTGAACGACCGTCTCCGGTTTTTTCTCAGGTCCTTTGGATAAATAAATGGTCACGGTTTGACCTTGTTCCAACGTTTGACCGACCTCAGGGTCTGTTCGCATGACATGACCTTTTGGGATTTCATCCGAGTAGTCACCGTTTTCCGTTTTGACTTGAAAACCGGCATTTTCCAGGGTAGAAATGGCGTCATTTTGATTTTTACCGATGACATCTGGTACTTTGGCCGTCGGCGGGCCGGTACTATACGTTAATTCTAAAACCGTCTCAGACGGAATAATTTTTGTATTCGGTTCCGGGTTTTGGGACATAATTTGACCTTCCGGTACATCCGATGAAGGCTGGGCAATCCATTTGACATCTTTATATGGATTATTTTCTGCCAACAGTTGTTCGACGGTATCTTTCGAATAGCCAACGTAATTTTGCACAGCCTCTTTTTTCGGGCCTTTATTCACATAAAGGGTGATGGTTGTCCCTTTTTTGACAGAAGTACCTTCCCCCGGATTTTGTTTGATGACAATCCCAGTCGGTTTGTCATCGACTTCAATGCTCTTTTGCTCGGCATAAAGCTGTTTCGCGCGCAATTTATCCACGGCCTGATCATACGTTTTACCTGTCACATCCGGGACGTTGACATGGCCACCCGATGCAAAAATGGGAATGAGCAAATAGATGACAATCGCAAGGATTGCGGCGCTTAAAACGGCAATGGTAGTGATGAGCCAGCGCTTTTTCTTGCGTTTCTTTTTCGCATCCCCAGAGGTCGCATCCCCTTTCGGTTTTTTAGGCGGCGGTGGCGTGCTCGACGTTTCGGTTAGAGGTGGTTTTTCTTTGAGTCCGAGAGCCGGGATGACGCGCGTCGTTTCTTCATCATCCGGTTCATCCATCAGAGAAATTCTTGGTTCATTGATACGTTCAGGATTTAATGCTGTTACTAAATCATCATACACATCACCGATCGTATCATAGCGCTTCGCCGGATCTTTGGCTAATGCCCTTATGATAATGTTTTCCAAGCTTTGTGGGATCGCCGGGTTGAGTTCCGTCGGCATGGTGTACATTTCGTTTAAATGTTTTAAAGCCACCGTGACTGGGGAATCTCCCGGAAAAGGAAGCTGACCGGTCAACATCTCATACATCACGATGCCAAAGGCGTAAATATCCGATTTTACTGTGGCTTTTCCGCCTTTTGCTTGCTCCGGTGATAAATAATGGGCGCTGCCAATAATGGACGATGTGTAAGTAATCGTTGCTGATGTTAAGGGTTGAGCAATACCGAAATCCGTCACTTTTACATGCTCATGTTCATCAATTAAAATATTTTGCGGTTTGATATCCCGATGCACAATGCCGTATTGATGAGCATGTTCAATCGCTGCTGCGATTTGCTTTAAAATATATACTGCTTCTCGGGGGGCAATGGGCGCATATTGTTTAATAAAAGATTTTAAAGTGATACCGTCGACATATTCCATGACGATGTAATATAAATCATCTTCTTCGCCGATATCATAAATATTTACGATATTTTCATGCGATAAGCTGGCAACGGACTCGGCTTCGCGGCGAAAACGGCGGATGAACGCCTCATCATTCACAAATTCGTGCCGAAGCATTTTTACCGCGCAATATCGTTCAAGTATGAGATCTCTGGCTTTATAAACGACGGCCATTCCCCCATCGCCAATGCGGGACAAAATTTCATAGCGGCCGTTGAGTCTTTTACCGATCATAATTCCTCACCATCATCATTTAAAACAATTATTAGTGTGATATTATCATGACCACCGGCGGTGTTGGCTTTATCGATGAGTAGACTAGCTTTTTCCTCAATGGTCTCATCACGATTAAGAAGGGAAGCGATTTCCCCATCATTCAACATATCGCTTAAACCGTCCGAACAAAGCAGCAATTGCTCACCTTTCGACCATTCAATGCTCGAGACATCAACGGAAATGTTCTCATCCGTTCCACATGCTCGAACAATGACGTGCTTCATCGGATGGTCGTGGGCATCTGCCTCGGATAACTGGCCGGCTTTAACTAACTGATTAACAAGCGAATGATCTTCGGTGACTTGCCTGAGCTCTCCATTTCGGTTGACATAGTAGGCGCGGCTATCCCCAACATGTGCGACGATAACGGATTCTTTGGTGCATATTGCTGCGACAATCGTCGTCCCCATCCCTTGGCATTCGGGATTCGCTTTTGCAAAGTTATAAATCGATTGGTTCGCATCGATAATGCATTGCCGCAACCAGTCCTCTGGACGCTCGATATGCGATCCGCTGTCTGCAGTCGCCCAAGCCTCCGAAAATTGTCGTAGGGCAAGGCCGCTCGCCACTTCACCGGCTTTTTCACCACCCATACCGTCAGCGACGACCGCAAGGAGAATCGCATCGTTTTGGAAGACATCGACATGGTCTTCGTTATTCGCACGGACTTTCCCACAATCCGTTTTATATATGGCTTTCATTAGGTCCACCCCTTTTAATCCCAAAGTTCATCTCTTTAAAAAAGCGGCGATAAAAAATCCGTCTGTCCCAAAATGTTGCGGCAAGATTTGACACATACCGTCCGCAAACCATAGGCTTTTCTCGCGCACCACTTCTGGGAGTCTTTCGACAAGTGATGTATCAATCGTAAAGTCGGGATGGGTTTTTAAAAAATCTTGAACAGCAAAAACATTTTCTTCCTTATCGATCGTACAGGTGCTATAGACAAGGACGCCGCTTTTTTTAAGCAGTGGGGCATTGGCATCCAATATTTCACGTTGGAGTCGTGAGATGGAGGCCACATCCTCGGCTGTTTTCTCATATTTAATTTCCGGTTTCCGGCGGATCACGCCGAATCCGGAACATGGCGCATCGATTAAAATGCGGTCAAACGACTCTTTCGGAAAGATTTCACCCGTTCGTCGCGCATCCGCTACCATAGTTTTAATAGATGAAAGGCCGAGACGAGCCGCTTGTGACCGTACCAAGCCGATTTTATGTTCATAGATATCAAGGGCGAGAATTTCTCCCGTATCATCCATTAATTCGGCGATGTGCGTCGTTTTTCCTCCTGGTCCACTACAAGCATCCAATACCCGTTGGCCGGGCTTGGCGTCTAAAGCTCTAGCAACCAACATGGAACTTTCGTCTTGGATCGTCACTTTTCCTTCTTTATATATAGGATGGTCAATGATTTTCCCCTTTTTAAGGACGATCGCATCGGATGATAAGTTTCCTTCTTTAACATCAAAATGCGCTTCCCGTAGCGTCGAAAGGCAAGCCTTCCGATCCCATTTTAACCGATTGACCCTGATGGTGACATCAGGCGGTGTATGATTAGCTTTACAAATGGCAACGGTCGCTTCTTCCCCATATTGCGACGTCCACCGCTTCAAGAGCCATCGAGGATGACTATGTAGAATTTCTTTTCTTTCCCATGCGTCTTGGATGGTTTGAACATCCGGTCCCCCTGTTCGGATGTACGCTCTTAAGACGCCGTTAACAAAGCCTGAAACTCTTTGACCGCCGCGTTTTTTGGCAATTTCCACAGCAACATTGACAACAGCATGATGCGGGATTTTATCAAGAAAAGCCAGCTGATAAACCGATAAGCGCAAAAGCTCCTTGACCCAAGGTTTAGTCCGAGCGCCTTTTTTTAGAAAAGGTTTTAAATGATAGTCTAAAGTCAAACGCCATTGAATCGTCCCATACACCATTTGTGTCAACAAGGCCGTATCTTGTGAATGGAACCCGGATTTCTCTATGGCATGATGCAAAGCAAGTTGACTGTATGCGCCTTCACGACTGACTTTTAATAACACGTCCAATGCAGCGCTCCTGACGGCTACCCCGTGGTCGTCATTCACCGATGACATCTCCTTCGCTAAGTGTAGCTCCTCTTAAAAAATCAGCTGCTGCCATGCGCTTTTTGCCTGCTGGTTGACATTCCAACACTTTGATGGCCGTTTGGTTTCCGGTTTGAACGGTAAACCCTTCGGCATCCTTCGCAAGGATCGTGCCTGGAGGTAAGTCCATCTTTCCCTCAACCTTTTTCGTTTTCCAGATTTTTAAAGGCTTGTTTTTATACATCGTAAATGCCCCGGGAAACGGATCCATGCCGCGCACGTGATTATAGATCGCTTCGCCGCTTTGATGCCAATCGATGCGCTCATCTTCGCGCGATAATGTTGAAACGTAAGTCGCCCGGCTTTCATCTTGCGGAATTGGGGTGATGCGCCCTTCAATCAAGTCGGGCAGGGTGGACATCAGAAGTTCGGCGCCGGCCTTCGATAATTTATCGTGTAGCGACCCAACGGTATCGGTCTCTTCGATAGGTACCTTCTTTTGCGTTAAGATGTCGCCGGCATCAAGCGCTTTAACCATATACATGATCGTAACGCCTGTTTCCTTTTTTCCGTCCATAATCGCTTTGTGAATCGGAGCCGCTCCCCTGTATTCAGGTAAAAGCGAGGCATGCACGTTAATCGCACCATATTTCGGAGCGTTGAGTAAGGCTTCGGGTAAAATTTGACCGAAAGCACAAGTAATGATTAAGTCCGGCTTATAGGCCAAAATGGCTTCGACAGCCTCTGGCTTTCTGACTTTCTCAGGTTGCAGCACAGGGATGTGGGCTTGTTCTGCGATCACTTTCACCGGTGGCGGTGTTAAAATTTTCTTTCGGCCAACCGGTCGGTCGGGTTGAGTGACGACCAGAGCTACTTGATAAGGACTTGCGATCAATTGTTCTAAAACCGGAACGGCAAAATCGGGTGTCCCCATAAATACAATGTTCATGAAAATCTCCTTTTCAAGCTTACATAATAGCATTGGGATTAATATCAACAGACAAAGTTAATCCTTCTTTAACATAAGCCTGTTGATAGTGTTCAACAATGTTTCTGAGAGCCGTTGCGAGTTCAGGTTCGTTTTTATATTTTATCATGCACTGAGAGCGATATCTATCTTTAATCTTGGCAATGGCTGGAGCGACGGGCCCAAGAATAACCGCTTGATTGGAGAGACGTTTGCGCAAATAACGGGCAACCTGGTCGGTAACGGCTTGGGCGCGAGCAAGTGAAGGATGCGTCACACTAATTAAGGTAATGTAATAAAACGGTGGATACCCCCGTCGCTTGCGGTTAACCATTTCCTGATCATAAAAAGCGAGATAATCTTGAACGGCTGAAAGCTGTATGGAATAATGTTCGGGAGCATAAGTCTGTATAACGACTTCGCCCTTCAAATCATGGCGACCCGCCCGTCCGGAAACCTGTGTTAACAATTGGAACGTCCGCTCTGCAGCCCGAAAATCGGGTAAACGGAGCATCGTGTCGGCTGAAAGCACCCCGACCAGTGTCACTTTCGGAAAATCCAATCCTTTAGCAATCATTTGCGTGCCTAGAAGGATATCCGCTTTCCCATCGCCAAAGGCTTTTAGCATCTTTTCATGAGCGCCTTTTCGCTGGGTCGTATCGACATCCATGCGTATGACTTTAGCTTCCGGCAGTAATTTTGTCAATGCTTCTTCGACTTTCTGCGTTCCTGCCCCGAAAAAGCGGATATACGGACTCTGGCATTTTGGACAGTTCGCTGGCACCGCTTCGATATAACCGCAATAATGGCATTTCATCTGATGCGTTTTTCTATGATAAGTCAATGTTATATCGCAATGCGGGCACGTCAGGGCATATCCGCAATCGCGGCACAGGACAAAAGTCGAATAACCCCTCCGGTTAAGAAATAAAACGCTTTGTTCACCGTTTTTTAGGCGTTCCCGCAATTTTTCAAGAAGCGAAACAGAAAACATGGAACGATTGCCGTTCCGCAGCTCTTCTCGCATATCGACGATTTCCGCCTCTGGCAGTCCCTGCTTGTTTACCCTCTCTTTGAGCGTTGCGAGAACATAAACGCCTTTTCGAGCTCTAGCATAGGACTCTAATGAAGGTGTCGCACTTCCTAGAATAATCGGCGCCTGATGGTAACGCCCGCGAAAAATCGCCACATCCCGGGCGTGGTAGCGAGGTGCTTCCTCTTGTTTATAACTCGATTCATGTTCCTCGTCGATGATGATCAATCCAAGACGGGTAAATGGAGCAAAGACGGCCGAACGGGCACCGACAGCAACGGAAACTTCCCCGCGATGAATTTTGCGCCATTCGTCGTATTTTTCCCCTTGGCTTAAACCGCTGTGAAGCACAGCCACTTGGGAACCGAAACGATTCTTAAAGCGCTTTACCATCTGCGGGGTTAGAGAAATTTCCGGGACAAGGACGATGGCCTCCATGCCCTTCTTGATGACTTTTTCAATCGCTTGCAAATAAATTTCCGTTTTTCCGCTGCCGGTCACGCCGTGACAAAGATGAACACGGTGCCTTTTCGCATCGATATCTTCAAGGATTGGTGCGATGGCGCGCGCTTGTTCCTCTGTTAAAGGTAAGGGTGAGGTAGCACCAGCTTGCCCTTCATAGGGATCGCGGTAGACTTCTTTTTCATACTCTAGAAGAATGCCTTTTTCCACTAAGGCGCGGATCACCGCCCGTCCCACTTGAAGAGCGTCCATCACTTCGTGCAACCATCTTTCCTCTCCATCGGAAAGCTCCATGAAATAACGGATCACAGCCTGCTGCTTTGGGGCGCGTCCGGTATGTTCAAGATGTTTCGCTAATTCTGGCTTAGGGATGGCGGAACGAACTGCTTTTTGCGTGATAACTTTCGCGCGATCTTCGACGGCACTTTTTATCTCAAGCACCCTTTTTCGAATGGCTTGAGTGACTTGAGGTAAAAGGTCCGGATGGTTTCTTTGCAATACGGACCATTCAACACGTGAACCTCCCTCAAAAAGTGCAAGCAAGTCCGGATATTCCGTTTCCAGCTCCTGCATGTTTCGAGGGTGAAGCCATTTTTTGTAATCTGCTTTAAGTGCAGCTGGCAGCATCGCCTGATAGGCCGTCACTTGAAAGCAGAGGGTTTCGCGAGCAAGCCAGTGACCCAGTTCCAATAATTCAGGGGTTAAAACAGGGGTCTCATCGATGAGTGACGCAATAGGTTTTAAGTTGCTATAATTGGACATTTCTTTTAGGCCAATGACATAACCCAAGCGTTTTTGCGACCCGAAAGGCACGATGACCCGTGAGCCGGTTTCGATGATGGTCTCCATCTCTTTCGGAACTTTATAGTCAAAAGGTCGGTCGACTTGGCTATTTGCTAAATCAACAATAATTTCCGCAATCATACCGACCCCTTCTTTTTGTCAAGCATCTCAGCCAAAAGATTACAAAGCTCTTGCGCCACCTCGGCTTTCGGCATTTTATGTAAGTGACGGATATCGCCATTTCGAAAATAAAACGTCACTTCATTATCGTTAGAGCGAAAACCCGTATCGGTCCGTGCGACATCGTTAGCCACGACCATATCTAAATTCTTTTTTTCAAGTTTTCCTTTGGCATAATGGTCAAGATCATGGGTTTCTGCCGCAAAACCAATTAAAATTTGTGTTGTTTTTCTTCGTCCCAACTCTTCCAAAATATCCGGATTACGGACGAGCTCAATTTTCGGGTGATCTTCAGTCTTTTTAATTTTCCGATCGGAAACCGCTTTTGGCCGATAGTCTGAGACAGCCGCCGTCTTGATGACGGCATCCATTTCATCAAAATGTTTCATGACAGCCTCATACATTTCCAATGCCGATTCGACACGAATCACTTCCACGCCTGCGGGAGGATCGAGCTCCGTCGGACCGGTGATCAATAAAACATCTGCTCCTCTTTTTTGCGCGCAAGCAGCAATGGCATAGCCCATTTTTCCCGAAGAGTGATTCGTCAGAAAGCGGACAGGATCAATCTTTTCCCGCGTAGGACCAGCTGTGACAAGGATCCGGTACCCTTGTAAATCTTTTTGATGGGCTTGTCCAAAATAGTCTTCGATCTCCTCATAAATGGCATCCGGCTCCATGAGACGGCCCTCACCGACCCATCCGCAGGCAAGCATGCCGCTATCCGGTTTCAACACCCGGTATCCATAGGATTGAATGATCTCGAGATTTTTTTGGACAGCTGGATGATGGTACATATTGACGTTCATCGCCGGTGCCACCCAAACCGGCGCTTTTGTTGCTAAAACCGCGGCGGTAACCATGTCATCGGCCAATCCGTGTGCGAGCTTTGCGATCGTATGAGCCGTAGCTGGTGCGATAATGATGAGATCCGCCTGGTCGGCAAGATCAATATGTGCAATTTGATGTTCATTTTTTTCTGTGAAAATGTCATCATGGACGGGATTCCTGGAAAGCGCCTGAAAAGTCTGAGGAGAAACAAATTGCTTCGCCTCTTTCGTCATCATGACATGGACATCGCAACCAGCTTTCGTCAATCGACTGGTTAACACACAAGCCTTATAAGCAGCGATGCCGCCGGTTACACCTATAAGAATCCGTTTACCTTGAATCGCTGTCAACCTCACCCACTCCAATCCTCTATGAAAAAACGCCGCACTCGCACGTTTTAGTATCAATGTAGTCCTCATGTGAAAAAGCAACAACCCTTCGGTTGTTGCAAGACTCGTTTAATACTCGTAACTGATGACACCTTCACTGATTTCTTCCAAAGCTTTGCCGACCTCTTTATGGGACTTTGCTTTTTCGATAAACAGATCAGCGCCGTGCTGAATTTCTCTTGCTCGAATGGCAGCAAGCGTCACAAGCGTATATTTGGAATCAATTTTGTCCAGTAATCTGTCAATGGATGGATATAACATCATATTCCTTCACCCTCCATTAATTGAAGATATTTTTCCATCACGCGCGCTCTGCGCAAATGCTCGGCCATCACAACGGCTTCAATGCGGTCACAAGCGCGCTCTACTTCATCATTTTCAATAACATAATCATAGTGTTTCATCATTTCAATTTCCGCTTTGGCCACAGTCATTCGGCCGTTTATGATATCTTCGGACTCCGTGCCACGTCCAGTGATGCGCCGGCGCAATTCACCCAAACTTGGCGGCGCTAAAAAGATGAATATGCCATTGGGGTAGTTCTTTTTAACTTTCATCGCGCCTTGCACTTCAATTTCAAGCAGCACATCTTTTCCGGAATCTAATGTCTTCTCAACAAAATCAAGGGGCGTTCCGTAATAATTGCCTACGTACTCCGCCCATTCCAACAATAAGTTGTCTTTAATCATTTGTTCGAATTGCTCACGCGTTTTAAAAAAATATTCAACGCCTTCTCTTTCCCCTTCTCGAGGTTTGCGCGTTGTCGCGGAAACGGAAAAAGCAAGATTTGTTTTTCGTTTTTTCAGCGCTTTACATACCGTCCCTTTACCAACACCTGAAGGACCAGATAATATAAATAATAAACCTTTTTCTTTATATGTCATGTCATGCCTCCGCTAATTACCGTCATCATTAATCTCATCCTGTTGAATGAGTCGTTGTGAAACGGTCTCCGGTTGAACCGACGATAAAATAATGTGATCGCTATCCATCACGATGACCGCACGGGTTCTCCGGCCATATGTTGCATCAATCAATTTATTCTCATCGCGGGCGATTTTAATCAACCGCTTAATCGGTTGTGATTCCGGACTGACAATCGATATAATGCGGTCCGCCGAAGCGATGTTTCCGAACCCGATATTAATTAATTTTACCATATTCCCCAACCCCCAATGGAAAATCCAATACGCGAAAAACGCCAACGCCGAAAGCGAGGTGTACCAACCGGAAACCCGTTATGCATTTTAATCATCGGATTTGCCTTTCGTCCGATGGCAGACAGATCCTTCTACCCGTCGACGGGCGAACTTATCTATCATTTATTCTATACAAAATAAGCGGGGGCAACAAGTCATTCACAAGAAATCGGTTTGCGTTCGGAAAACCCACTAAGGCATGGTATACTGGTACAAGAAAGCGAGGAATGCTGTATGGCTTTTGACGGCATTGTGGCAAGAGCCGTCGTTCATGAACTGAATGAACGACTGAAAACGGGAAGGGTTGTAAAAATCCATCAACCCCATAAAACCGAGCTTGTCCTTGGCATTCGGGCACACCGCCAAAACTATAAAGTGCTGCTATCTATCCATGCGCAATATGCCCGTGTGCAAATCACCAATAAAAATTATGAAAACCCTCCGGAGCCGCCGACTTTTTGCATGCTGCTTCGAAAGTACTTGGACGGCGCGATTTTAGAAAATGTATCCCAAGTCGATTTTGAGCGCATTATCCGCTTTGAATTTCGCTCGCGTAACGAGCTCGGCGATGAAGTGAAGTTGACGTTAATTATTGAGACGATGGGCAAGCACAGCAATGTGATTTTAGTGGATTCGCTCTCGGGACGAATCATTGATGCCATGAAACGGCTCTCACCGGCGATGAACCGATATCGAACAGTGCTCCCGGGAGCTTCTTATGTATTACCACCGAACCCCGGCAAACTGAATCCGGAAACAGCCACACCCGAGGAGTTGCTGAGCGTTTTGGATTTTAACGCCGGAAAACTTGATCGACAGCTCGTTGACAACCTTGAAGGGTTCTCTCCCGTGTTAGCTAAGGAAGTGCTTCACCGCGCAGGACTTCCGTCGCGCGCGAATCTCATCCGCGCATTTACGGAAATCCAGATGGCAATCTGCAACCAAGACTTCCGACCACAAATCATCCGCCATCCGGGACACAAGGACGATTTTCATGTTCTTGATCTCACACATCTTCCGGGGGAAAAGGAACATTTTGATACACCGAGCGCAATGCTTGATACGTTTTATGCGTATAAAGCAGAACACGATCTTGTCCGCCAGCGCACAGCTGATATTGGCCGCTTGATCGCAAACGAGAAAAAGAAAAATGAACGGAAGCTGCAAAAATTGCGACGGGAATTGGATGAAGCGGGGGCAGCGTCTCGTTATCAGTTGTACGGCGAACTTGTGACCAGCCACATGCATTTAATCAAAAAAGGTGACCGCGAAGTTGAAGTCATCAATTATTATGATGAACAGCAAAAGCCGATGACCATACCCCTTGACCCGCAAAAAAGCCCGGCGGAAAATGCGCAAAATTATTTCCGAAAGTATAACAAACTTAAAACGGCTCGGGCTGAAATTGAAAAGCATATCCAAACGACGGAAAAGGAGATCCTTTATTTAGACGGCATCCTTCAACAATTGGAAGCTGCATCCTTGAAAGACCTTGATGAAATCCGCGAGGAATTAGAGGTCGGCGGTTACCTTAAGCAGAAGAACACCAAAATACGAAAATCAAAACCCAATCGCCCTGAACCGGAACGCTACATATCTTCAGACGGAACGCTGATCCTCGTCGGCAAAAATAACCGGCAAAATGACTATTTAACGACGCGCTTAGCTTCCCCAAGTGATACGTGGCTGCATACAAAAGACATCCCCGGCTCCCATGTTGTCATTCGCTCAAACCGGGTAAGCGAGACGACACTGCATGAAGCCGCAAATCTTGCCGCCTTTTTTAGCAAAGCGCGGCAGTCAAGCCAAGTGCCGGTAGATGCAACACTCGTGAAACATGTGCATAAGCCGAATGGCGCAAAACCGGGCTTTGTCATTTATGATCATCAAAAAACCGTTTATGTCACACCGGATGAGCGTCTGGTCACCCAACTAAAAAAAAATAAAGAAAAAACCGCTGAACAAAATGCCGAAACATAAAATCGGCGTTCGGCTTCAGCGAGCTAAATGTGCAAAAAGCTGTGGGAGAGTCCCACAGCTTTTTAAATTAATGAGGTTGTTTCATCCAATCGGAATGTTTCGGGTTTTGGTGCCAACGCTTTAATAACGTTAACTGTTGAGGGGAGATTTTCCCTGTTTGAACGGCTACATTAATGAGCGTCGGATAATCGGTTAACGTTTCATATGGAATGCGCGCTTTTGAAAAGGCTGCTTTCGCCTCCTCTAAGTCATAGGAAAAAATGGCGAGCACCGCTTGCACTTCACAGCCTTCGTTTCTTAATGCTTCCGCTACGGCCAGTGAGCTGGTTCCAGTTGAGATGAGGTCTTCAATCACGACGACCCTTTGACCAGGTTTGACGACACCTTCAATTTGACTTTTTTTGCCGTGGTCCTTTGCTTTGCCGCGGACATAAACCATCGGCACATCAAGTTTCTCGCTCACCCAGGCAGCATGGGCAATGCCGCCGGTGGCAGCACCTGCGATGACTTCCACTTCCGGATAATGGGCGCGAATCCTTTCTGCAAACCCGATTGCAATATCGCGTCGTATGGCGGGGTATGAAAGGGTTAAGCGATTATCACAATAAATCGGTGCTTTCAAACCGCTTGACCAAGTAAAAGGGTCATCGGGTTGTAAAACGACGGCATTAATATTAAGAAGATGTGCAGCGATTTTTTCTTTATCGTTGGACATAGCCATCCTCCCATTCCTTTAAAATTTGCTGATAAGCCTCAACAGGGTTATCGCTGCGGGTGATGCTGCGGCCGACAACGATGTAATCACTGCCAAGCGCGCGTGCTTTTCCTGGAGTTGCGATACGCTTTTGGTCATCCGCCTGTTCAGAAGCAAGGCGGATACCTGGAGTCACCGTAATAAAAGTCTCTGCGGTCGCTTGTTTAACCAGTGACGCCTCCCACGGTGAGCAAACGACACCGTCTAGCCCGCTGCGAAAGGCCAGCTTGGCATACGCACAGACAACGTCTTCAATTGGTTCGTTTATCAATATTTCCTTTTCCAGCATCTCTTGGTCCGTACTTGTCAGCTGGGTGACGGCGATTAAAAGCGGGCGCTTTGCCCCGGACGGTGTGCCCTCCTCTAAGCCTTTGAGCGCTTCGTTCATCATTTTTGCACCGCCAGCCGCATGGACATTGACCATATCAACGCCAAGTTTGGCGAGACCGCGCATCGCTTTACGAACCGTTGTCGGTATATCATGCAATTTGAGGTCTAGAAAGATCTTGAAGCCTTCCTCTTTTAATGCTTTAACAAGTGCTGGTCCTTCCTGATAGAACAATTCCATGCCAACTTTAACAAAAGGTTTTAAGTCTGAAAGTGACTTCGGTAAAACTTTTTCTAATTCTTCACGTGAGCTAACATCTAGGGCGATAATGATCGGGTTGTTCACGACTTCCAGCTCCTTCCGATCAATTCAGAGATGTGTTTCACACCATAAGCTGCCAGTTTTTCGGGGAGCGTCTCTATAATTTTGGGACAAATCAATGGATCGATAAAATTCGCCGTACCAATAGCCACCGCGCTGGCGCCAGCGAGCATAAACTCGATGACATCGTCCGCCGACTGAATGCCACCCATGCCGATAATGGGGATCGTCACGGCTTGGGAAACTTCGTAGATCATCCGGATGGCGACAGGTTTAATCGCCGGTCCGCTTAGCCCTCCGGTTTTATTGGCTAGGATCGGTTTCATCGTTTTTAAATCGATGCGCATGCCAAGGAGGGTGTTAATCATGGAAAGCCCATCTGCCCCCGCCGCTTCAACGGCCTTAGCCATCGCCACAATATCCGTGACATTAGGCGATAGCTTCACATACACCGGCACTTTCGATACAGTTTTCACTTTTTCGGTCAACGTCGCGGCAATCCGTGGGTCCGTCCCGAATTGAATGCCTCCCTCTTTCACATTCGGGCAGGAAATATTCAGTTCCAATGCGGAAACGATGTTCGTGTCCGAAAGGCGTGAAGCCGTTGCCACATAATCTTCCACCGTGGTACCGGCGATATTAGCAATTATTGGCGTATTCAGTGCCGATAGTCTTGGCAATTCCTCACGGATGATGGCATCCACGCCTGGATTCTGAAGACCGATCGCATTGAGCATTCCGCTCGGCGTCTCAGCGACTCTCGGGGTCGGATTGCCGAAACGCGCCTCACGCGTTGCTGCCTTCAGGACGATGGCGCCAAGCATATATAAATCATATAAAGCCCCATATTCTTTACCGAAGGCAAAACATCCTGATGCCGGCATAATCGGATTTTTCATCTTTAAACCGGGAAGTTCCAGTTGCAAAGGATTCGCCGTATCCTTCATCCGAGCACCACCTCACCGACTTTAAAAACAGGACCGTCCGTGCACACTTTGCGGTAACTCGCCCCATCCGGGTCATCCGCCGTGTGGAGGACACAAGCATAACAAGCGCCGATGCCGCACCCCATTCGTTCCTCAAGGGAGAGGTAGACGGGCTTATCCTCGGCGTATGTTTCCAATGCCCGAAGCATCGGCATCGGTCCACAAGCAAACATCGCGTCATACTCGGGCTCGATCGATTGGATCAAGTCCGTCACAAACCCTTTCGTACCGGCGGAACCGTCGACCGTGGCAAGGTAGGTGGGGCCGAGCGTCCGAAATGCCTCTTCATAATACATGACGGACTTATCCGAAAAGCCAAAGACATGGGTGACTTTTACGCCTTTTCTTTTAAGTTGTTTGGAAAGTTCGAAAAGAGGCGCCACACCAACTCCTCCGCCAACTAACAGCGCTTTTTCACTCGGCTTGCAGGCATCAAGAGGAAAGCCGTTGCCGAGCGGGCCGAGGACGTCCACATCGGCACCAACCGGAATCTCAGCCATTTTTTTCGTCCCGGCGCCTTCTGCACGGTAGATCAACGTCAACTCCCTTTGTGCTTCATCCACAGAGGCGATGCTGAAGGGCCGTCTCAACAATGTCCCACAGTGATAACCGGGTTGAAGATGGACGAATTGACCTGGTGCCCGAATTTCTTCCACAAGGTTTCCCGACAAACGCATTTCATATATTTGTTTGGCGATTTCTCGGTTAAGCGTCACCAACATGTTTTCCTTTTGCATCAATGAACCACCGCGCTTTCGGGTTTATCCATCGGCGGCATGCTGACGGTTGAGAAAGAGAGCGACTCAAGGACGGTGAGTAAAGCTTCAGCTGTGTCCAATGAGGTTAAGCAGACGACGCCGTTTTCCACAGCTTCGCGGCGAATGCGGAATCCGTCCCGCGCCGGTTTTTTTCCTTTTGTCAATGTGTTAATGACAAATTGTGCCCCGCCTGTGCGGATGACTTCCAACAAGTTTGGGCGTTCACCGGCAATTTTTCCAACAACGGTCACAGGAATGCCCGCATCGCGAACCGCTTTGGCCGTTCCTTCGGTCGCTAAAATCGTAAAACCGATTTCGCTAAAGCGACGGACTAACGGTATCGCTTCGGCTTTATCTTTATCAGCAATCGTAAACAAAACAGAACCTTCTGTCGGAATCGTCATGCCGCTGGCCAAGAGCCCTTTATATAAGGCTTTTTCCAATGTTTTGTCCCGTCCCATGACTTCACCGGTTGACTTCATTTCCGGACCGAGGGTGATATCGACGCTGCGCAGTTTAGCAAAAGAAAAGACGGGTACTTTCACAAAGACTTCTGCTGGTTCTGCATGATAGCCGGTTTGATAGCCCATTGAAGCTAAAGATTCACCTAAAATCGCTCTGGTTGCGAGATTAGCCATCGGAACACCCGTGATTTTGCTTAAGAAAGGGACCGTGCGGCTTGAGCGCGGGTTGACTTCGAGCACAAAAACTTCATCTCGATGGATGACAAATTGGATGTTTAAAAGGCCGACGATCTTTAAACCACGGGCGATTTTTACGGTCGTCTCAATAATTTTATCCTTAACCTCAATGGCTAGATTTTGCGGCGGATAAACGGCGATGGAATCTCCCGAATGAACACCTGCCCGCTCAATATGTTCCATAATTCCAGGGATATAGACATCGACGCCATCGGAAATGGCATCGACTTCGACTTCTGTGCCGACAAGATAGCGATCAATGAGAACAGGATGTTCGGGATTCACCTTGACCGCATGTTCCATATAAGTGAGAAGCTCCATTTCGTTATAGACGATCTCCATCGCGCGGCCGCCGAGCACGTAAGATGGACGGACGAGGACGGGATAGCCGATTTCTTGCGCAACGACGGCGGCTTCTTCTACAGTAAAAACGGTACGACCTTCCGGCATGGCAATGCCAAGTCGTTCCATTAGTTGTTCAAATTTTTCCCGGTCTTCTGCCTCATCCATGGCATCAAGGGATGTTCCCAAAATGTTGACACCGCGCCGTGCCAATTCGCCGGCTAAATTTAATGCCGTCTGACCGCCAAATTGGACGATGACGCCTTTCGGTTTTTCGAGATCGATGATGTGCATGACATCTTCAACGGTTAACGGTTCGACATACAGTTTGTCCGAGACGCTGAAGTCTGTCGACACCGTTTCCGGGTTATTGTTAATGATGATCGCTTCATAACCGGCCTCTTTAATGGCCCAAACCGTATGCACCGTCGCATAATCGAATTCCACACCTTGACCGATGCGGATCGGTCCGGCGCCAAGCACGAGGACGCTTTCTTTTTCCGTTCGGATGGATTCATTTTCCTCTTCATACGTGCCGTAGTAATAGGGCGTTTCCGACTCAAATTCGGCAGCACACGTATCGACCATCTTATAAACCGGACGAATCCCCTTTTCCATGCGGTATTTGTACAACGCCCATTCATCCATGTTCCAAAGGCGGGAGATAAATGCATCGGCAAATCCCATCGCTTTAGCTTCTTTTAAGATCCCGTTATTTTGGGGATTGTCCTTAAGTTTTCTTTCCATGGCCACGATGTTTTGGATTTTCCGCAAGAAAAAGCGATCAATGTTTGTTTCCGCCCAGATCTTTTCAATGGTCACACCGCGCCGGAAAGCTTCGGCAATATAAATCACACGTCGGTCATCCATCTTCAAGATGCCGGTCAACACCTCTTCATCCGTTAAACGCGCGATGTCTTGATCAATAAGATGATCATATCCGGCTTCAAGCGAGCGAACGGCTTTTAGGAAAGATTCTTCAAACGTGCGGCCGATGGCTAAAACTTCTCCCGTCGCCTTCATTTGCGTGCCAAGCGTCCGGTTCGCAGAATCAAATTTATCGAAGGGCCAGCGCGGAATTTTCGTGACGACATAATCCACAGCTGGTTCAAAACTCGCATAGGTTGTTCCTGTCACGGCGTTTTTAATTTCATCCAATGTATAGCCGACGGCGATTTTCGATGCGACTTTGGCAATCGGGTAACCCGTCGCTTTCGAAGCAAGTGCCGACGAGCGGCTGACGCGCGGGTTAACTTCAATGACATAATAATGTTGGCTGTTTGGATCAAGGGCTAATTGGACGTTACAACCGCCCTCGATTTTTAAAGCGCGGACGATGCGAAGCGACGCGCTGCGCAATCGTTGCACATCTTTATCGCTCAGCGTCTGCACCGGTGCGGTTACGATGGAATCCCCGGTGTGAATGCCAACAGGGTCAATATTTTCCATAGGGCAGATGACAATCGCCCCGTCACTGGCATCGCGCATGACTTCAAATTCGATTTCTTTATAGCCGGCAATGCTTTTTTCAAGAAGCACTTGATGGACGGGACTTAATTTTAAACCGTTGGAGACGATCTCACGAAGTTCTTCCCAGTGATGAGCGATGCCGCCACCCGTGCCGCCGAGCGTGTAGGCGGGACGGATGATTAAAGGGAAACCGACCTTCTTTGCAAAGGCTTCGGCCTCATCAAGCGAATGAACGATTTCGCTGTCTGGCGTCGGCTCACCAATTTCTTTCATGAGAGCACGAAACGCATCGCGGTCTTCGGCTTTTTGGATCGCATCCAGTTTCGTTCCAAGAAGCTCTATGCCGTATTCATCCAAAATACCCAAACGGGACAGCTCAAAGGCGAGATTCAATCCGGTTTGCCCACCTAGAGTGGCAAGCAGGCCGTCCGGACGTTCTTTGCGGATGATTTTACTGACAAACTCCGGTGTGAGTGGTTCCATATACACGCGGTCTGCCATATCCGGATCGGTCATAATCGTTGCCGGATTGGAGTTCACGAGGATGACTTCATAGCCCTCTTCCTTCAGGGCTTTGCACGCTTGGGTGCCGGAATAATCAAATTCCGCCGCTTGACCGATGACAATCGGGCCCGAGCCGATCACAAGAATTTTATGAATGTCGTGGCGTTTAGGCATATTGAACCCCCGCTTTCTTGGTTGCTGATAGATTGGCGAGAAACCGGTCGAAGAGATAAGCACTATCTTCCGGTCCGGGTGTTGCTTCTGGATGGAACTGCACGCTGAAGGCCTTAAACTTCGTATGCGCCAAACCTTCGATGGAGCCATCGTTAATGGCTATATGGGTCACGACAAGATTCTTTCCAGCCAATGATTCTGGATCAACGGTATAGCCATGATTTTGTGATGTCATATAAAAATGACCAGTCGTCAAATCTTTCACCGGATGATTAGCCCCGCGGTGACCGAACTTCATCTTGACCGTATCGGCCCCGCAGGCAAGCGCCAAAAGCTGATGGCCTAAACAAATGCCAAAAATCGGTACTTTTCCTAATAAGTTTTTCACCATTTCCACAGCATACGGCACATCTTTCGGATCACCGGGTCCGTTGGATAGGAGCACACCATCCGGATGAAGATTTAAGATTTCCCGGGCGGTCGTATTATGTGGCACGACAAGACAATCACAGCCGCGTTTAATGACTTCACGAAGAATGCCTTTTTTCATTCCGAAATCGACGATGACGACTCTCGGACCGCTCCCCGGGCTCGCATACGGTGCTTTCGTTGATACCCGGCGGACTTGATCGGTCGGAAATTTGGCGGTTTGAAGTTCGCTCACAATTTTTTGCACATCCGCATTCACGTCACTCGTCAAACGTCCTTTTAATGTGCCGTATTGGCGGATGATTTTCGTAAGACGTCGCGTATCAATGCCAGCTAGTGCCGGAATGCCTTTTTCTTTTAACATCGCCTCAAGCGATTGCTCACTTTGCCAATGGCTTGGCACATCGGTTAATTCTTTAACAATAAGTCCCGCAACAGACGGGGAGATCGATTCAAAATCCTCATAGTTCACCCCGTAGTTGCCGATAAGTGGATAGGTCAGCGTCACTATTTGCCCGCAGTAGGACGGATCGGATAAAATTTCTTGGTACCCCGTCATGCCGGTATTAAAAACGACTTCTCCGTCACAGTCGCCATCTGCACCGAAACCCATTCCTGTAAATACCGCTCCATTTTCCAAAATCAACATGCGCCTCATACGCGGACACCTCTTTCATCCCAAATCAGTTTTCCATTTACGATGGTCATCACCGGAAAGCCGCAAACCTTCCAGTTTCTAAACGGCGTATTCCGCCCTTTTGATGCAAATTGTTCCGGGTCGATTGTGCGTTCTTTTTCCAAATCAATGACGGTGACATCAGCCGGTGCGCCAATTTTTATTGGGCCATAAGGAAGGTCAAACGCTTCGCACGGTTTCTTCGTCATAAAATCAATCAGCTGCTCGAGTGTTAAAACGCCTGTTTTTACTAAATGCGTGTAAAGGAGCGGAAAAGCTGTCTCAAGCCCGACGATGCCAAACGGTGCCTCATCAATGGGTCGCGCTTTTTCCTCCGCTGTGTGCGGGGCATGGTCCGTCGCAATGAAGTCGATGGTGCCGTCAAGAAGACCCTCGATGAGCGCTTCCCGGTCGGCTTGAGAGCGTAGCGGCGGATTCATTTTATAGTTGGCGTCTATACCCGGAATGTCGTCTTCCGTTAGGAGTAAATGATGGGGCGTGACTTCCGCTGTCACGCGGATGCCTGCCCGTTTCGCATCGCGAATGACGCGAACGGATTCCTTCGTGCTGACGTGACAGACGTGGTAATGACAGCCAGCCGCTTCCGCCAAGAGCACATCCCTAGCAATGTGTACCGATTCGGATAGGCTCTTCATGCCTTTAATGCCATGCTTTTTGGTGAAACGGCCTTCATGAAAAGATCCGCCCGAAAGGAGGGTATTGTCTTCACAGTGAGCAACGACGGCAATCCCAGACCGTGCCGCTTTTTCCATCGCCTCGAACATCAGCCCAGCGCTTTGCACCCCGACGCCGTCATCGGTCAAGGCAAAAGCCCCAACTTGGTGAAGGCTTTCGATATCTGTTAGTTCCTGACCTTTCTGACCTTTAGTGATTGCTGCATAGGGCAGGACTCGAACGACGGCATCTTTTTCAATGCGTTTGTACAGATCTGTCAATGTGTTGACATCATCTGGAACGGGATTTGTGTTCGGCATCGCTGCGATCGTTGTAAAACCGCCGCGGGCAGCCGCTTCTGTACCGGTTTTGATGGTTTCTTTATGTTCACCGCCCGGCTCCCTTAAATGGACATGGAGGTCGACGAATCCGGGCACAAGGAGCTTGCCGTTAAGGTCCATGACTTCAGCATTTTCCACCTGTAGGTTTTGACCGATGTCTGCAATCCTTTCTTGTTCAATGAGAAGATCCGCTTCCGTGATCGCGCCATTGAAATAGACGCGTCCGTTTTTCAATAAAATGGCCATTAAGACATCACCGCCTTTTCAGTTGTAAGCGCCCATTCAAGCACCGCCATACGGATGGGGACGCCGTTATGGACTTGTTGAAAAATCCGCGATGGTTTCGCTTCGACCAGGGCATCAGAAATTTCCACCCCACGGTTAAACGGTCCAGGATGCATGATGATCGCTTTTGGTTTCATCAGTTGTGCGCGTTTTTCCGTCAGTCCGTATGCCTTGTGATAATGTTCTTTTGTCCATCGACCGGCTTCGGCATGACGCTCGGTCTGGATGCGGAGCAAGTTGACGACATCGGCTGTCTGTATCGCCTCATCGATCGAGACATAATCGGTGGCCAAACTATCTTCCTGCCATTCCGGTGGACCAGACAAGATGACTCTCGCCCCCATTTTTCTTAACGTCTGTATGTTGGAGCGGGCGACGCGGCTATGACGGATATCGCCAATCATCGCTACCGTCAAGCCTTCAAAGCGCCCAAACTCTTGATAGATGGTGAAAAGATCGATCAACGTCTGGGTGGGGTGGTGCCCTGTGCCATCACCGCCATTGATGATGCTCATGGAAAGACGATCTTTCAGGTCGTGATAATACCCCTCTTGCGGATGGCGTATGACAGCCATTTTGACACCGATTGACTCAAGCGTTTTTAGCGTATCGTACAAAGTCTCACCTTTTTTCGTACTCGAGACGTCGCTTGCAAAATTCAACACATGCATGCCGAGCTTTTTTTCTGCCACCTCAAAACTGAAGCGGGTCCTTGTGCTCGGTTCAAAGAAAAGATTCGCTGCAAAAATAGGCATATTCGGAATGTCTTTTCCAGCTTCGATAGCGAGTGCGCGATCTAATAATTGGTAAATGGCCTCACGGGTCCAATCCGTTAGTTCAAGAACATGTGGCATCCTTAATCCTCCCGAAATGATTTAGGCAAAAGAAAAACCCTTCTGTGAATGTGACAGAAGGGTTTGGCGCAAACGACGGGCAAATGAGCCCGCACGGAAGCAACCCCTTTGTCAGCCTCACAGGACTGCCCGTTAAAAGGGTGAAAATGCTTCTTATTAAGTTCGATGGCGAATGGCGACTTCATCCTTGCCGTCAATTTCGGTTAATTGTACGGCAACGAGTTCCTCTTGGGATGTCGGTACGTTTTTTCCGACATAGTCCGGACGAATGGGCAATTCGCGGTGTCCTCTGTCAATGAGGACGGCCAGTTGAATGACGCTTGGCCGGCCGAGATCCATCAGCGCGTCTAAGGCGGCGCGTGCCGTCCGGCCAGTATAGAGAACATCGTCAATAAGAATCACTTTTTTATTCGTGATGTCAACCGGTATATCTGAACCTTTGAGCTTCGGCTCCTCGGTTTTTTTCACTAAATCATCTCTGTAAAGCGTAATATCCAATGTGCCGACCGGAACCGAGCGGTTTTCAAATTGTTGAATTTTCTCTGCAATGCGGTTAGCAAGATAAATCCCGCGCGTTTTAATGCCGACGATCACCACGCCTTCTACGCCTTTATTTCTTTCGATAATTTCATGGGAAATGCGCGTTAAAGCACGGCGAATCGCTTCAGCATCTAATATAACTTTATCCATGCCGATCACCTCAATGTCTTTTCATAAATCGAAAAAAGCTCCCAGACCACGCTGGGAGCTTTGAATAGGCGTTAGCGACGGGGCTGGGCTGATTGCCCTACCCGCCACATATAACTCCGATTCCCTTCCCAACCTCACAGGACTGAATTAAAAGGTCATTCACTATTATCAACAGTATCGCACACCCCACCCGCCTTGTCAATAGGGCGCAATCACTCACTTAAAATGTTACTAAAGAGGATACGGCTCACTCACATCGAAATGTTACCGAGGGGATGTGTATGGCCATGTCGTATCCTAGCCGTCAAGAGTATCTGGATGTCTTGCGACACCG
>Ga0310838_1000406_pt1 | contig 40072 bp, 39 predicted proteins | sample SM_ome_6_FD_202241 | JGI IMG/M metagenome (GOLD analysis project Ga0310838, IMG submission 202241) | Sorghum-adapted microbial communities enriched on stacked mutant (SM) sorghum from Joint BioEnergy Institute, Emeryville, California... ...
GACAGTCTGAGGGCAGGTAAACCTGCCCTTTTGAATTTTTAATTGTTAACGAAAATTTCATTTGCTAATTTTTCACTCTTGGTTATCATGATGATTTAGGTGTAATCATATAGGCCTAACATAGGGACCATAGAGGGATTTATCGTGAATTTACCGTTGCAGCCAAATTTATCTCCACGAAATACCTTTTATGTGCCAGTGGTTGCCAAATTTTTTATCAGTCATGGATTTGCGGCGTTGTGGATGGTTGTATCCGTATATGTTTCTCTTCCTTGGCTCTATGATTTGGCTGATGTGATTACATTTCCCGTGGCTTTATTGATTATTGGGGGAATCGCTTATATTCCTGGATATCTGAATGCTTTTCTTGTTATCAGTCTGATTTTGGATCGACAGCCTCCATTTAAAACAGAATGGCCTTACGAACCTGTTACTATATTAATTGCTTGTCGAAACGAAGAAAATAAAATTGTCAATACACTGCAATATATTAAAAATCAAGATTACCCTGGAGATATTCATGTCGTTCTTATTGATAATGGTTCAATAGATCGAACATCTGAAGAGGCAAAAATAACTGCTGAATGTTTAGGTCTTTCCTTACGCATCATTCGGGAAGAAGTTCCTGGAAAGTTTAATGCGTTAAATACAGGCTTAAAGGAAGTAAACACTCGTTATGTGATTACTCTGGATGCAGACACACTTTTGCATCAGTCGGCAGTTCGTTATCTTGTTTCTCGGATATTAAGTGCTCCTGATGACGTTTGTGCTGTCGCAGGAGCTGTATTGGTGCGTAACAGTCGAAAAAATTGGTTGACCAAAATTCAAGAATGGGACTATTTCTTAGGGATCGCTTCAATCAAGCGTTTGCAAGGTTTATATCAGGGCACATTGGTTGCACAAGGTGCCTATAGCATCTACAAGACAGATGCACTAAAAGAGGTGGGAGGGTGGCCAGACGCAATTGGTGAAGATATTGTGCTCACTTGGAGCTTTTTAAGGAACGGATGGAAAGTTTATTTTGAACCTCTTGCCGTCGCGTTTACTGATGTCCCCGAAACTTTAACACATTACATTAAGCAACGCTCGCGTTGGGCTCGGGGTATGATTGAAGCTCTCAGAGTGACGAAACCTTGGCAACAACCCATTTTATTTGTCAAATATTTAACTGGTGTCAATCTGATTATGCCGTATCTTGATTTCACGTATACTTTTTGTTGGATTCCTGGTCTGGTACTTGCATTTTTTGGTGTTTACTGGATTGTCGGACCAATGACGATATTGGTGTTACCATTGACATTGTTGAGTTATTATCTTTTGTATATCTTTCAGAAATCTGTATTCCAAAAACTTAACTTACGTATTCGAAAAAACATCTTGGGTTTCTGGCTTTTTGTATTATGTTACCAGATGATTCTTTCCCCCGTGTCTGTCTGGGGGTATATTCAGGAAGTGTTATTGTTGAAAAGGGTTTGGAAGTAAGTCAAGCTGTCAACGACACCCGCAAGGTGTCGTTCATATTGAAGAAAAACTCCTTATGTTTCAGGCGAAACATGGGAGTTTGAGATAAGTTTTCGAGAATGATTCTATTTCTGCGGTCGGCATTCAAAGCTTTTGAGCAGGCGTAAATTAAACATTAGTATGAATAGAAGGTGAAGAGGAATGATTGCGAATTCCTCTTTTTCTTTTGAATGATGATATACTGAATTTGAAGCACGGAATGGAAAATATACGCTGAGGGGTTGAGGTTGATGACTGTGAAAGAGAGTTGCGGAAATTGCGGAGGAACTTCATTTGTCCAAGCCACTGATTATGTAAACCTGCGACCGATGGATAAAAAAATGGCTATGGGGTCAGAGAAAATTTACACGGTTTGTCTTGATTGCGGAGAGGTTGTATCCATAAAAGTGAAGCATCCTGAAAAGTTGAAATAACTCTTACCAAGAGGATGGAAAAAGGGGAAAAGGAATGAAGTATCGGATCACAGGGCTGATTTGGACAATTCTCCTGTCTGTATTGATTTTTGCGGGATGCACATCCGTTGAGACGAATCAGGAAAGCCAGGTTCATGTGGCACAAAAAACGAATCAGGCAACGCAGGCAAGTGCGATTGTTGAAACCCAGCACGAAAACATTCAGGACAACCAACAGGTGACAGAAACGTCCCAGGTTCAAGCAACAACCCAGCAAAACAATGACGTAAGCGGCGAATTGCAAGTGCATTTCATTGATGTGGGTCAAGGGGCTTCCCAACTCATCATAGGCTCATCAGGGAAAACCATTCTGATTGATGCGGGGAACAACAACCAAGAGGAAGAAATCGTTGCTTATTTGCGAAAAAACAGCATTCAAAAAATCGATATCCTCGTTGGAACCCATCCTGATGCGGATCATATTGGCGGATTGGACGCGGTAATCGACAACTTCGAAATTGGTAAAATCTATATGCCCAAAGTGCAATCGAATACGAAAACCTTTGAGGATGTCTTGCTGGCTATACAACGAAAAGGGCTAAAGATTTCCACCGCAAAGGCGGGAGTATCCTTGGATTGGGAGCCAGACGCCAAAGTGCAAATGATTGCACCTGTAAGAGAGTACAATGACGATAATGACATGAGTGCTGTGATAAAACTAACCTTTGGAGAAATATCGTTCCTGTTTACGGGCGATGCGGAATCCAAATCCGAACACGATATGATAAATTCCAAAGCGGATTTAAAATCGGATGTATTATTAGTCGCCCACCATGGCTCCAAGTCATCGACGGCAGAGGCGTTTCTTGATGCCGTACAGCCGTCTTACGGGGTTATTCAGGTGGGGGAAAATAATTATGGGCATCCCGCCCCTGAGATCTTGGAACGGCTAAATAAGAGAGGCGTTAAGGTTTACAGGAACGATTTGCATGGGGACATTGTGTTTGTTACGGATGGAAAGAACATCAAGGTAAGCCACACGAAAGATGACAAGGAAGAAGCAACTGCCGCGGGCCGAACTCAGGAAACACAGGAAAAACAGGGAACCCAGGCAACACAGTCAAAAGAAACGACAGAAACCGTGGTTTATAAAAATTGCACGGAAGTGCGGCAAGCGGGGAAAGCACCGCTATATCGCGGCGATCCTGGCTACAGCCGAAAACTCGACAGAGACGGCGACGGCGTGGCTTGCGAATGATGAAAGAGGGGATCATGTTGAAAGGCATCGTTGACCGTTTTGAGGGAAATGTCGTGGTTATCGAAATCGATGGGGTAACGAAAGACATCCCGAAGGAAATCGTGGATTCAAAGGTGAAGGCAGGCGATTGCGTGGTTTTGAAAAACGGAAAGTGGATAACGGATGAAATGGAGACGAAAAAGAGGGCAGAAAGGATTAAAGGGCTAATGGAACAGTTGTGGGAAGATTAATGGGCGAGCAAACCATTCATTGACCGTTGAAGCATTGTCATGTAAAATAATGGTCAGAATTGCATAAAAACGTTTGTTGTGAAAGCGGAGGCACCGCAGATAACCCCATGAGGGTTCGTCTGCGGTTTTTTGCTTTTTATTACAAAAAATCTGGATGGAGATGAGGAACATGATGACTTGCTCGTTTTGCTCACAACACTCGCAAATGCTGTTTTCCCACATGATCAACGACATTGGCTTGCTTTGTATGGAATGTTACTTGAAATTTCATGGTTGTTGCGGATCTTGCAGTACAAGTTTTTTGCCTAAAGAGATTGAGCCGAATGTGAATTATCGGATGAAAGTAAAATTCATTGGAACGGGGGATAAGAATTATATCTTATGTGATGAGTGTTATAATCAAATTCGAAGCGAGTTTTCAGAGTTTTTTACAAACTAAATTGTTGATAACCGACTCGCTATCTGGCATTTTCATAGGAGGATGGGACAACGTGACCTTAAAAGATAGGATTATAACTTTATTAAAAAACAGGGATGGGTTAACAGATCGGGAGATTACCGATGCTTTATTGGGCAAAAATAATCCGCAACAACCCGTGAATCAAGCCTGCAGAGATTTGGAGAGCAAAGGCGTTCTCAGACGGGTCATTCGTAAGGATGGGTTAAAAGGCAATTTTCTGACCGAAGAAGGAAAACGGATCGAATTGACTCAAGTTAATGATAAAAAAAGCTCTGAGGAAACGGTTTCGAAGTTAAATGAAGACAATATCAAGCGGGTGTTGAAAGAATACCTTCATGCAAAGGGATGGGAAGCACAAGTTTCATGGGGAAAAACACCTGGAATTGATATAAACGCCATCAAAGGCACAGAACGATGGATTATTGAAGTGAAAGGTCTAGGAACATCCAACCCGATGAATGTAAATTATTTTTTGGGGGTTTTAGCGGAAACCTTGCAAAGAATGGACGATCCCAATGCCAAATACAGCATTGCATTACCTGATGTAAAACAGTTTCGAAATCTTTGGAATAGACTCCCCCTGCTGGCGAAAAAGAGAACAGGAATCACGGCGTTATTTATCGATGAACAAGGAAATGTCAGTGAGTGCCTATGAAAAAATGGTACACCTGACTTCCTTGCACCTTCAACCCTCTTTAGCTTTCCCGTCAAGAATATTGATTCTTTAGAAATGTAAAATAAACTAGAAATGTATAATAAACTGTCGATAGGAAAAATGGAGAACCATTTCGTTCAACTTTTGATTACGAATCAGGAGGAGAAAAAGATGGCAAAAGAACTGTTGCTGGCATCACTTCGCATGGAGAGAAACCCTATGGCGATTCCGATCACCGACCCTTCGAAGCTGGGCATTGATCTCAAAATGCTTAAGAAATTGGACGACCATATAGAACTTGGACCGATGTATGTTGTTCCGAAATCCAAGAGGGAGATACTAGATCGGCTTGCAGAACAGATCATAACCGATTTTGAAAGCAGGGGGGCAGTTGAATCTCAACAAGATGAAGACAGGGAAGAAGTTATTGCTCACCGTGTTGTCAGTATGACGAAAACCATGTATGAGGATTTTTTGATCGCTTTTAAGCAGTATGAACAAGAGTTCTATGGATTAAGGGATGAACTTGTTGACCAGTACGATAACATGGTTGAAGAGTTTCGCTCCTTGTATTGCCAAGCGACAGGATGCGATGAAGAAGAATGGAACAAAATAAAAAAGATGATTCCTTCCAAAACACAGTTCCGAGACAGTTTCAAAATCAGCTTGGATAGAGCACCATTTGTTCTCACAAGCGATTGATCTTGGAGAGGGCTATAATAAGTGAAGTTCTAGGAAAAACTCTACAAAAGGCATTCTCATTAGCACGTTATGTTGACGGCTATAGGGAAAAACCTTTCACAACCGAAACGAAAGCATTTATTCACAAAGAAATTGGGTTGCTCGACGAGTTGAATGTCAACGATAATTCCGATGCGAACGAAATCATCGGATATTTCAAGGAAATCGATGATTTAGCCGTGGAGGGCAAGAGCCTGGGAGAACGATCGAAAGGGATTGTGCGAATGATCAAGGAAAAAGTTGTGAAAATGGCTGTTGAGCAGGATTTGTTGAAGATGATCGAATTGTAAACGATGACAAGGTAGAATGATATTACTAAAATAATTCCTATATTAAGGAAGGGTATTCTCCATCCTGCGAATGAAATTCACCTGCAAAAAGGGACCGTTGCTGATAATGAACCAAGACCCGCAATCAATTCAACCATACCTATTCAATATTACAAATTCTTTAGCTTTAAAACATTAATTTAAGATTAATACCAAGTTTACAAAGATAGTTGCGTCTCCTGTCCCAACTAAAAATCGGGAAAAAATCAACACATTCATTTGGTGCAAGACTGTAGATTAGGGTTCCTAGCCCGTTAAGAAGTGTGCCTATAATAAGAAGGAGCTCTTCTTTGACTTACAATTAAAAGGTAAGCAAATAAGACGGTACCAAATACGCCCCATCTATAGTCACTGTCCTGTTTGTTCACTGGAAGCATCCTCTTTCGTTTTATACTTCGTAAATAAAAAGACCCTGATTTTTACTTAAATCAGGGTTTCACTTTTGAAAAGCTACTGTCAAACAACAATTTAATCTAAACCAAGCACTAGATGGGGCACATACGGCTCTTCCAGATACGCAATTTCTTCAGGTGTTCATCTTCGAGATGTGATGCTTTCGAGAAGCCAAGAATAAGTGAAAAATTCTCTTTTTAGATTACCGCTCTTGTTGTGTAGGGCGAATAATCATTTCGTTAATTGCTACATCAGATGGTTGTTCAATTACAAAAGCAATGGCACGAGCTATTGCTTCAGCTTCAATCGCACCTTTATAAATTTCGTCAATTCCTGGTTTCAGATCCATATCTGTAATCGAATTAGTTAATTCAGTCTTAACTGCTCCTGGCGAGATAATGGTTGAGCGAATATTGTTGGCATACTCTTCTTTACGCAGGCCTTCAGAAATAGCACGTACAGCAAACTTAGTTCCAGCATAGACAGTACTTCCAGCCCCGACAACATGTCCAGCCACTGAAGAAACATTAATAATATGTCCTTCTTTTCTTTCTCTCATTGAAGGAAGAACTGCAGCAATTCCATAAAGAACTCCTTTGATGTTGACATCAATCATCTTGTTCCAATCATCAATTTTTTTCTTATAAAGAAATGAATGTGGCATTACTCCTGCATTATTGATTAATACATCAATTTTCCCAAATTCCGAAAGGGCATACGCCGCCAGCTCTTCCATTTGTTCATGTGAAGTCACATCTGTCACTTTATAGATAGCTTGGCCGCCATTATTTCGAATCTCTTCCTGCAGTTTCTTTAATCGATCTTCACGGCGGGCTGCCAGCACCAACTTCGCACCTTTTGATGCAAGTTCTTTTGCAGTAGCTTCTCCAATCCCACTAGAGGCACCAGTAATGATTACAACTTTACCTTGAATATTTGACATCCTTGATAACATCCTTTCTTGCAAAAATAAATATTGATACATTAATGAACATCTGTTTATAATTATAAGCAGAAACAGGATGCTTACAATTGTTAAATAGACGCTTTTTGTTCATTAATGAACAAATCAATTAAAACTGTTAATTGTTTTTAAGGGGGGTGACCTTAACAATGGCCAAAGTAGATAGGAGAATAGCCAAAAGCCAAGAAGCGATAAAAAAAGCTGTGATTGAACTGATGTCTGAAAAAAATTTTGATGAGATTACGATACAGGATATTTCCGACAGGGCCAATGTTAGCCGAGGAACCATCTATCTTCATTACTTGGATAAATATGATCTGCTGGATAAGCTCATTGAAGAACATATTAACGAAATGAGGGAGATATGCGAATCGACATCTGAAATGGATTTTAAAGATGCGAATCTGCCCTGGTTCGAATATCTCGAAAGGAACTATTTATTCTTTTCGACGATGTTGGCGAGTAAAGGAGCCCCTTCTTTCCGTAGACAGTTTCTTGAGTTTCTAACCGAAGAGTTCAAGGATGAAGTAGATGTAACACAAGGGAAAAATCACGGATTAAACGAAGATGTTATTCTTCAATTTATTGTTACTTCATATGTAGGGATAGTGGAATGGTGGATTACAAATGGAATGCCTTATCCACCTCATGTCATGGCCGAACAAGTAGGGTTTTTGTTAGAGAGGAATCTGTAAAATGAAAAACCCCTGACGTCCTTTTCTATAAAAAAAGAATCAGGGGTTTTGTTTGGAAAAGCTTTTGTTGAATCATTATGAGTTCCCTAAAATAGGACCTACTACAGGATGGGGAACATAAGGTTCTTCCAAATACGAAATTTCTTCAGGTGTCAATTTAATCGACAGAGCACCTACGGCATCTTCAAGATGAGAAATTTTCGTAGCACCGATAATAGGTGCTGTTACGGGTTCTTTCTGCAGCAACCAGGCAAGTGCGATTTGGGCTCTTGATACACCGCGTTTTTTCGCGATTTCCGCTACCCGTTCCACAATAAGTCGGTCGGTATCTGCTGTCGCATCGTATTTGGATTTCTGAACTTGGTCGGTTTCGGAACGATGTGTGGTTTCCGACCAATCACGTGCCAATCTTCCTGATGCAAGCGGGCTATATGGAATCACACCGATTTTTTCTTCTTTACATAGCGGCAGCATTTCCCGTTCCTCTTCACGGTATATGAGGTTATAATGATTCTGCATCGATACAAACCTGGTCCATCCATTTTTCTCCGCTACATGATTGGCCTTCAAAAACTGCCATGCGAACATGGCGGAAGCACCGATGTATCTTGCCTTTCCAGCCTTCACAATATCATGCAACGCCTCCATCGTCTCTTCAATGGGAGTATGATAATCCCAGCGATGAATTTGGTACAGATCGACATAATCTGTTCCGAGACGTTTAAGACTCTTGTCAATTTCGCTCATGATATGCTTTCGGGAAAGACCTTTACCATTCGGACCTTCATGCCTCGGGAAATAAACCTTCGTGGCAATGACAATTTCATCCCGATTTGCATAATCCTTCAGAGCCCGTCCCACGATTTCTTCGCTTGTTCCGTCTGAATAAACGTTCGCCGTATCAAAAAAATTGATACCTAATTCAAGAGCTTTTTTAATAATAGGTCGACTGCGTTCCTCATCAAGTACCCATGGATGATGCCACCGCTCGGCTACCCCAAAACTCATACAACCAAGGCAAAGTCTGGATACATCCAATCCTGTATTTCCAAGTTTTGTGTATTCCATTTGAATAAACCCTCACTTTCTATTAGGTCCAACAAATTTGCTCTCTGTTTATAATTTATAAAAATAAACATGATACCTACAATTGTTAAATCAGCACAATTTGTTTATTAATAAACAAATCGATTAGAATTGTTCATTATCATTATGAAATTGCATTGTATAGTGGGTTGGTGGATCACGCTGTAACCGAGGAATAACAAAGAACAATTATAGATAAATAATTTTGAACACTATTTACCAGTGGCTTTACATGGAGAAGTGGGCATGGTAGCCTGTCTTCGGCTGGCAAAAACCTTTGGTGTCGCCCCTTTTGCAACGAACCATGCCCACAGAGGCTCCATGTCAAGCCACGACCATTTCCAGTCATATGTTCATTTTTATTTAGCGAAAAATGTTCAAAAGAGTTTAGCGGTTACACACGCTTAATCAAAGAATTTACATTATGAGAAAGCAACTGTTTAGTTGGGTATCTGCGTTTCATTGTTTATTACCATTTGCCAGGATTCGTGTCATCAGGGATCACATGATTAATAATATCAAGGTAGTGATTTGCTTTGTCTTCCAAATATTTGACTCTTCGTTTCGCTTCCTCCAACTGAGCCAGAGCAACGGCTTTTTGTTTCAAAATGATTTCATAGCGTTCGTGAATGGTTGAATCGCCTTCCAAACACAAATCTACATAAGTTTTGATGTCTTTCACTGACATACCACATTGTTTTAAGTATTTTATACCCCTAAGCCAATTGATGGATTCGTCATCAAAAAGACGATTATTATTTTTGTCACGCTGTACACTTGGAACTAATCCCTTATCCGTATAGTAGCGAACGGTATGTTCAGTCAGATCAAGTAGTTTTGCCACTTCTTTCACAGTATACATTGCAAGACCTCCCTCGAAAAAATTTATATTAAAGTTACTAACAACGTCTTGACTTCGTGTTACTCGAAGGTGATAGGCTTATACTAGCCTAAGTTGCTGAACTTGTAAATCCCAACAACAGAGGATGTAAAAAGGGATAAAAATGAATGTTTTGACAGGAGGATCACAAATGCAAAAAGTAATTTTGAACAATGGTATTGAAATGCCTATACTCGGTTTTGGTGTTTATCAGATTAATGATGCGGATGTATGTGAACAATGCGTTTACGATGCCCTTATGACAGGCTATCGTCTGATTGACACCGCTGCGGCTTATCAAAATGAAGAAGCAGTCGGCAGAGCAATCAAACGGAGTGGCGTGCCAAGAGAAGAAATTTTTATAACCACCAAACTCTGGATTCAGGATGCTGGTTATGAAAGCACGAAGAAAGCATTCGCAAAATCACTAGAACGACTGCAACTGGACTATTTGGATTTATATTTAATTCACCAGCCATTTGGCGATGTATATGGATCTTGGCGTGCTATGGAGGAATTGTATCGCGAGGGAAAGATCAGGGCCATCGGAGTAAGCAATTTCCAAATGGATCGTCTGATCGATCTGATCATCCATAATGAAGTCATTCCTGCCGTAAACCAGATCGAAACGCATCCTTTCTGCCAGCAAATAGAAAGTGCTAAATTTATGAAAGAGAACAATGTGCAAATCGAGTCCTGGGCACCTTTTGCTGAAGGAAGAAATAACATCTTCCAAAATGAAGTTTTAGTATCAATAGCTGAAAAGCATAATAAATCCGTAGCCCAGGTGATTTTACGTTGGTTGACACAAAGAGGAGTTGTTGCGATTCCAAAGTCTGTTCATAAGGAAAGAATCATTGAAAACTTCAATATCTTTGACTTTGAATTAAGCCAAGAGGATATGGAGACAATTGCTACGTTAGATACGAAAAAGAGTTTGTTCTTTTCGCATAACGATCCTGAAATCGTGAAATGGCTCTGTTCGCGTAAATTTGATATTTAATGCTCTTAAAAGGCAACGAAATAAAGTACAGAAAACGAATTAGACAAAGAGGAGATAACACGGACTCCTCTTTTTCTTTTTGCACGATGATATACTGGAAAACAAGGGAACGAGTTTATAGTTTGATCAGGTATCCTTATGTAAAACGAAAGAGGGCGAATATGTATGGAAATCGTACCAAAGGCCGAGCCGCAAAAAATTCCGTTTCAGGTGTTTGAGAACTCCATCCCAAACGAAGGAAAATGGGAATGGATCGATGGAGAGCTTTTGTTTTCGGATGAAGAGATGCGAAAAGTCATTCTCATGCTGGTCAGCCAAATCGGGTTGAAAAAACTGATCGACATTCTTCCCCATGAATCAAGGGACGAGCTTGAAAGGCTGTCAAGGGATGAAAGTTGAGAGGATTTGAAGGGCATGAGTCAAAGAGATTTGGCGTTTGTACACCTGTTAACTGAGTTGACCCACTATGCCAGGGAGAACCAGTCGGGAACGGTTTTGCCCCGAACGCTGGTTAATATCGAGGAGAAGGAAGTTGCGGTCATTCCCGATATCGTCTTCGTCAAGAGAGGAAGGAGCGGAATTATTCAGAAAAACAGAATTTTCGGCGTGCCTGATTTGGTCGTGGAAATCGTGTCGAATCCAAGCCATCGTGACAAACTGCTGGGCAAAAAGAAGGATACATATGCCCGATGTGAAGTTCCTGAATATTGGGTGGCGGATCCATTTGAAAAAGCGGTTAGGAAGTATGTGCTGGTTGGCGGGGCTTATCAGGAAACAGACAACTCACGGTTGTTTCCCGACCTGATGGTACAGTTACCCAATAGTGAAAATGGCTAGAGGTTGTATAGGGATGAAATTACGCACAAGTGCCTCTGAAGAAAGCAACTTGGAAGCGGCAATAAATGCATAAAAGGTATGAAGCAATTATTGAACTGTTTTATATAAACTTCATAAGTTTATTGGACATTTCGGTAAAATTACGGCTACAAGTATGCAAAATTTATGAAAAGGATATTAAAAATTTATGCAGATCCTTCATAAAAGATATGCAGGCTCAGGAACATGGAGAAATTATCCACAAAATAAACAGGCGGTTCTGTGGATAAATTGTATATAAAATTCCTTTCCCCTTCAAACCTTTTGCCTGCTAAGCAACATCAGCAGGAAAATTTTATTTAAGCAAGTGTTGAAAACTGACAGAAGGCCAGATAAACTGATATTAAAACATCATGCAAACATTCGTTCTGATTTGGGGCGGGAAAACGATGCGAATGTTATATTTGCCAACGTCAATTTCAACACCTGTTTTACCCAGGGGCATCACTCCAGAGTGATTGGAGTCGATGCCCCTTCAATTTTTTCGATTGAATTAAGAACATAACTTTTTCCGATGGAGGGAGATCGGCATGAAGATCCGATACACCAGGCATTTTTTGAAACGTTGCATTGAACAGAATCTGGATCCCAGGGACATAACCAATTGCCTGAAAGAAGAGATGCCGAAAATCCAGGGGATCGCAAAGTGGAGACTGCAAAATGGCGTCGAAATCGTTGTCGATGGGGTGGGAAATCGGCTTGTTCTCATCACGGTTGTTGGCATCGAGAAGCGAAAACGGGGGATATATGGACGAAACAAAACCTTCAAACTGGAACGCTCATTTGCCATGCCAATTGAGCTTGAGCGGATGGAGGTAGGTTGAATGTGAATGTGGCTCAACCCTTTCCAGAGCTCAGTTGGTCATGGACGCGAAACCAAACGTTTCTGAATTGCAGAAGGTGGTATTTTCACGCTTATTACTCCTCCTGGGGAGGCTGGCGGCGTGAAGCTTCCAATCTCTCCAGGCATGCCTACCGCCTGAAACGGCTTGTTACGCTTGACCAATTGTTCGGGATTTCGGTACACAACCAGATTCATCGGATGATTGACCATTCCCAAAAGATGACCGTCGAAGCATTTACTGCATCCGTCCGAAAAGCGTTGAACAGAGCGTTCTGGGATTCAAAATACAAACAGGAGGAGTGGTACGAACAACCCAGAGACATCAACATGTTGCATGAAATGTATTACGATGGAGAGCTTCCTAAACAAAAAATCGAAGAATATCGGGAGCGGATGGCCGTCATTGCCAACCATTTGCTGTCGAGTCAAACCTTCATGGACATTTTTGACGGAAAGGGAAAAAGGATTAAGCTGATCTCATCCGAGCGGTTCCGATTATTTGAGATGGAAGGCGTTAAAGCGTGGGTGGTCTTGGATCTGGTGTTTCAAGACCTGGAAAGCGGAAAATTTGTTGTCGTCGATTTCAAGACAGGAAAACCCTCATCCAGTGATAAGGTGCAGTTGCTACTTTATGCCCTATTCCTTAAAGAAGCGTTTCACCTCCCAGGGCTAGATCAAATTGAATTACGGAATGAATATTTGGCAACAGGAAAACATGCTTCGTTTACGCCTAGACAAACGGATCTGGAGTACGTGCAGTCGTTGATTCAAACCAGCGTGAAGGAAATGAAGGCCTACTTGCGTGTTCCAGAACAAAATGTGCCATTGGACATGGAGAGGTTCGAACAAACGAAAAATCGGGCGATCTGCCGCAGGTGTGCGTTTCAGGAGTTGTGCGACAGAGGGTGAAGGAAGTTGTGAGGAATAAAGGGCTGACATCATTGACAAGGATGGCAACGCTTAAGATATGTTGATACCCAATATAACAGGTTTCCCGACTGGGAATCAGATGGAAAGGAAGGAGAAATGTATCATGAATGAAGTCATGCTGAAAGACGTGGATGTGTTGGATGAAGTAGATGAGGAGAAGGAAGGAGGTCTTACGGTTTCCGACAATTTCGGGATTATGTTGAAGCATTATCGGAAAATCAAAAATCTATCTTTAAAGGAACTGGAAAATTTGTGCGGAGTTTCTGCCTCATACATCAACAGGTTGGAAAGAGGGGAAAGGAGATCGCCGAGTATTTCCGTTATTTTAAGATTGGCAGGGGTATTAGATATCCCAAGTTCAGTGCTGTTAGCGGCGATTAACATCAAGGAACCACAGGCTTCCGAAAAAATCACTTTGTCCGAACTTTTAATCAAGCACGAATTTCTGTTGAATAATGGAGAAGAATTGACCAGAGAGGCAAAGGAGAATCTGCTCAAAATAGTCGAGCACATTGCCCAATGTCAATGGAGTTCAGACACGAAAATTCGTGACATCTATGTCTTGGCAGAGCTGATTGACCAATTCAAACTTGCGGTTTGAAAAACATTGCGATGGGAGGGACGAATGTCTCTCCCTTCCTAATCATGATGAAAAGGTGGGAGTGCATTGCCGAAACAACGTTCGGAAAAAGAGATGATATTAAACCTGTATTTCAAAAAATATCCTGAGGTGCTGGAACGTATCCTGGGCATTGTTGACCTTACTCAAATTGAGCTGGAAATTCCATATGGGCGGAAGAAAATTGATTTTTATGCGGTTTCCAAACATAAACGGGTGGAGGTATTCGTTGAAATTCAATTGACACCATCGGATAAAGCACATTTGAAAGAAAAAATCATGCCTATTTTGCAGAGTTTGCAAGAGGGCATCGTAGTCTGGACGGCTCAACGTTTTGACACAGCACATTTGTTTGCGGTCAAAGCATTTCTGAAGGCCAATCCGCAGAAATACGTGAATTTTTACGGCGTAGAACTCCATCCTGAAGTAATAAAACAGACTGGGATTCTGGACGACCTGAATCCCTTGAATATATGGCCGAATTTATGGCGAATAAACAAGGTTGCACAGCCGCTGAAATTGGTATATCGGCATGAGCAAATGCCTGACACGCATATTGGAAGGGCGTTTGTTGGTGAATACCGTTATGATTTTAATCGGATGGAGGATGTGAAAAGGTACCTCATGGAGTATCTGCGTAAGCATCTGGCCTTTTTTCCAAACATCCACAAAACCAAAAAGCATTTGGCACACAGTTTGACGATCAGCCTTGGTGCGGGCGTAAGCGGTGCAGTTTATCAGCTCTCATGCCGAAATCAGCAAGGGAAGGCGTTTGTGGGCATTCACTTTGATCAAAGCCGTGAGGATATGTATCGAAGGTTTCGCCTTCACAAATCCCTCATCGCAAAAAAAGTGCATCCAAACATTGTGATGGAGAACCGATCCATCAGGGCATACTTCGAACCCTACGCGGATTTGTTTGACACGATGGCGGAAATCAAGGATGTGCTGGAGAAATTCATTCAATTCTTCACGCCATACTTGCATGGTTCGGTTGAGGGGCTTCCAGGTGATTTGCCTGGAGAGCCTGGGGAAGAAAGAAGCAGTCAAGGCGTGCAGGGAAAAGTCGTTGGAAAAATTATGAGAATCGACAGAGAATGGTTGAGAACGTCGATGATTGACCCAAGAATGGCAGAGATCTTGTTAGAAGAAGTCACGGATGAACGGGCGTTTTTAGCGAAACAGGAAAAGTTATCGGAGTATCTTATCCAACGTTTCTAAACCCGTCCATTGAACCGCCTTTGTGGCGGTTTTGTTGTGACTTAAGGGTGAAGGAAAAAGTTTGTAAAAAATAATTGACAATAGGCAACAGGTGTTATATTTTATATTTAACAATTGAAATCACCATATCAAAAATCAAATTTAACAAAAGGAGGTGTAACATGTACCTTGGCGAAATTGCTCGAATTAAAATGGGGCTCGTGCTTTCCAGAAAAAAGGCTGAAATAGACTTGGAAGCTGTAGCGGAATATCCGATGATATCTCTTAAAAACATCCAGGAAGACGGTACGTTTACAGAGGATCCCGTCGAGAGCTTCAAGAGCAAGGAAATCATCGGCAATGAGTTTTTCACCCGTGAGGGAAATATTCTTGTTCGTCTCAGTCATCCCAATACAGCGGTGTTGATTGACAAGGATCAAGAAGGACTGCTGATTCCTTCTTATTTCGCCAACATCGAAATTCATCATGCATCGGTACTGCCAGGTTATGTAGCGTGGTTCTTGAACACCGATAAAGTGAAGGGGGAATTGTTAAAATTTCAGACGGGAACCAATATCCCGAGCACGAACAAGCAGATTTTGGAACAAATACAGATTCCTGAACTGGATTTGTATAAACAGCAAAAGATTACCGAAATACAGCAATTATATCGAAAAGAAAAGCGGTTATATCAAAAACTAATGGCTGAAAAGGAAAAGTTCTATAAAGCGGTAACTTATTCAATCATAAAAATGAACTAAGGGTGAGTGAGAAACATGGAAAAAACAAAACAAGATTATATCAACTCGGTTCTTTGGCAGGCCTGCGACACGTTCAGGGGAAAAATTGATTCGAGCATTTACAAGGACTACGTGCTGGTCATGTTGTTCGTGAAATATCTTAGCGATACATACAAAGAAAAGCTTGAGGAGTACACCAAGCGGTACAACGGAGATCAGGAACGGATTAAGCGGGCAATGTCCAGGGAACGGTTTATTCTCGATGAATACTCCACGTTTGACTACATATACAGCAAACGGAACGATCCTGAAATCGGCGTGATCATCAACAAGGCATTGGAACGTTTGGAGAATGAAAACACAGGGAAGTTGCGGGGCGTGTTCCGCAATATCGATTTCAACTCCGAAGCGATCCTGGGCAAAACGAAAGAAAGAAATGCGATGCTGAAAACGCTTCTGGAGGATTTCGCCAAGCTGGATCTGCGTCCTTCGATGCTTGAGGATGAGGATATAATTGGAAATTCGTACCAATTTATGATTAACATGTTTGCTAGTGATGCGGGCAAAAAAGGCGGAGAGTTTTTCACACCGCCAGAAGTATCCGAACTGCTGGCGAGACTGGTGAAACCTCAAGAAAATGATCGGATTTATGACCCCACTTGCGGTTCGGGTTCCCTTCTGATTCGGGTGGTCAGACAAGTGCCAAGCCGAAAAGTGGCGGTGTATGGACAAGAACGGAACGGTCAAACCCATTCCCTGGCTTTGATGAACATGTATCTGCATGGTATTGATGATGCCAAGATTGAATGGGGCGACACCCTGGCTAATCCGCTTCATTTGGAAGACGGCAAACTGATGAAATTCCAAGTGATTGTAGCAAATCCACCGTTCTCTCTTGACAAATGGGCGATGGGTTTCGCGGGGGAAGGCAATAACGACGAGAAGTTCAAAATGGAACCTGGCTTGGACCCATACAGACGATTTGAATGGGGAGTGCCGCCCGCATCCAAAGGAGATTACGCCTTCGTCCTGCACATACTTCATTCGTTGGCGGAAAACGGCCGTGCGGCGGTCATCCTTCCTCACGGTGTGTTGTTTAGAGGAGCGAGCGAGGCGAAAATTCGGGAAGAAATCATCAAACACAATTTGCTGGATGCCGTTATCGGATTGCCAGAAAACTTGTTCTTTGGAACAGGCATTCCCGCTTGCGTAATGGTCTTCAAGAAGAACCGTACGAGAAAAGAAGTTCTGTTTATTGATGCATCTGGGGAAGGAAACTACGAAAAGGGGAAAAATCAGAACAAGCTTAGGGAACAGGATATCCAGAAGATTGTCGAGACGTATGAGAAGTACGAAACGATCGAGAAGTATTCCTATGTCGCTACCATTGACGAGATCAAAGAAAATGACTATAACCTGAATATTCCCCGATATGTCGATACGTTTGAGGAAGAAGAATTGGTTGATATGGACGCGGTGAAGGAGAACATTACCAATATTAAGCGGGAGCTTCAGGAAGTAGAGCGGCAAATGGAGAAATACTTGGAAGAGCTTGGGTTGTAATTTTAGAGATACACTGAGAAGCGAAAGTAGGTGTGAAAGTGATTAACCAAGCAGTTCATGAGAAGTATAGATCGTCAAAGTTAGGTAGGGTCCCCTCTGATTGGCAGGATGTAAAGTTTGCTGATATGTTTGATGAGCGTAGAGAATTCACTAACGATACAGAGAAATACCCATTATATAGTTTAACGATTGAGGAGGGAGTAACCCCGAAGACAGAAAGGTATGAGAGAAGTTATTTGATTAAGAAGATAGAGGATAATTTTAAGATAGTAAGAAAAGATGATTTTGTCTATAATCCTATGAATTTGAGATTCGGTTCTATTGCGAGGCATAAAGAAGAAAATGAAGTATGTGTGTCGGGATATTACAATGTCTTTAAGATAAAAAATGGTTACAGTCCAGTATTCATTGAGCATTATTTGAAAAGCGAACGGATGATGTACTTATATAATTCCATAGCAACAGGATCATTAAAAGAAAAACAAAGAGTACATTTTTCACAATTCCTTGAGTTAGAACTACCTATGCCTTCCGTGAAGGAAAGTGAAAAAATCGCTGACATCCTCTCCACCTGGGACAAAGCCATCGAGCTGAAAAAGAATCTGATTGAGCAAAAAAAAGAGCAGAAAAAGGGCTTGATGCAGAGGTTGTTGACGGGGGAGGTCAGGTTGCCAGGGTTTAAGGGAGAATGGAAGGAGGTAAGATTAGGCGAGGTATTGAAAGAAAGAAAAGAAACAGGGCATGTTCACCTTGAGTTATTAGCTATTACAGCTCAAAGAGGTATTGTTCGGAGAGATGAAGTAGACATTAAAGACAATTCAAGTGAAGATAAATCAAAGTATAAAAGGATTATGCCTTTAGATATTGGGTACAACACCATGAGAATGTGGCAAGGGGTATCAGGAGTTTCTAAATATGAGGGCATTGTAAGTCCTGCATACACGGTCCTGAAGCCTACGGATAAAGTTGACTCATATTTTATGGGGTATTTATTCAAATTACCGAAAGTAATCGACAAGTTTAGAAGATATTCGCAAGGCTTAGTAGATGACACCTTAAATTTGAAATATGAAAATTTTAAGGTTATCAAAGTGAGGATTCCTCAAGATGTGAACGAGCAAAAAGCTATTGCACAAATATTGATTTGTGTTGATAAGGAAATAGAATTTTTGGAAAAAGAACTTGAAGCCCTAAAACAACAAAAAAAAGGTCTCATGCAACTGTTGCTCACTGGAAAAATCAGAGTGAAGTGCTGATGCTCCACTCTACAAGTTGGGAGGTGAAAATATGCCCAGGGCAAAGGATTATGATGAACGGAATATCAGCCAACAGCCAGCCATTGAGGTGCTTAAGGCGTTAGGCTATCGCTACTTGACTCCTGAAGAAGCGGAAGCGATGCGGGGCAATCAATTTAACGTGATCTTGAAAGATGTGCTGGAGGAAAAGCTTCGGGAGCTTAATTCTTATGAGTATAAAGGCACTACATATCGTTTCAGTGAGCGGAATATCCAACAGACGATTCGAGATTTGGATGAGCCGCTGACAGATGGGTTGGTGAAAACCAACGAAAAAATTTACGAGTCCTTGATGCTGGGGAGAAGCTACACCGAGAACTTGCCTGACGGCTCAAAGAAATCATTCACCATTCAGTACATCGATTGGGAAAATGTCGAAAACAACGTCTTTCATGTGGTGGAAGAGGTCGTTGTGGAGAAAATGGACGGGCAAGGAACCGCCCGTCCAGATATTGTGCTCTACGTAAACGGCATCCCTTTTGCCGTAATCGAATGCAAAAAAGCCTCCATCTCGATGGAGCAGGGCATTAGCCAGATGATCCGCAACCAGGGCAAGGACTACATCCCGCAATTGTTCAAATTTGTTCAAATCGTAATGGCGACCAACAAGAATGAAACCCAATATGCGACATGCAATACACCGAAGAAATTCTGGGCTGTATGGAAAGAAGAAGATGAAGATTGGTTGCAGGAACAAATCAGCAAGACGGTGCATCACCGTCTGCCGACGAATCAGGATAAAAATATCATTTCCCTGTTTCATCCTGAAAGACTGCTAGAGCTGACCCGCTATTTTGTGTTGTTTGATAAAAACGAGAAAAAAATTGCCCGTTACCAGCAATATTTTGCCATCAAAGAAATCCTCAAAACCGTGGAAGAGACCGACCAAAACGGCAATCGCCAGGGCGGGGTCATCTGGCATACGCAAGGTTCGGGAAAATCGCTCACAATGGTGATGCTGGCGAAATACTTGCTTACGGAAATGCAAAAAATCAACCCGAAGGTCATTGTCGTAACAGACAGAAAGGAACTGGACAAACAAATTCATCGCACTTTTCGTCATACTAGGCTCAAGGCAAGCCGAGCCACATCGGGCAAACATTTGGTCGATTTGATCAACGACCACAATGCCGACATTGTGATGACCCTTGTCCATAAGTTTGATACCGCGGCGGTGAAACAAAAACCGATCCTCTCCAGGGATATCTTCATTCTGGTAGATGAATCCCATCGGACGCAGTACGGGGAACTGCACAACAAAATGAAACAGGTGTTCCCCAATGCCTGCTACCTTGGTTTTACAGGGACACCGCTGATGAAAAAAGAAAAAAATACGATGGTCAAATTCGGCAAGCTGATCCATGCCTATACGATTGCCGACGGGGTTCGTGACAAGGCGATTGTCCCTCTTTTGTACGAAGGCAAGATGGTCGAGCAAACGGTAAACCGCAAAGCCATTGACCACCGTCTGGAGATGATCACCCGTCACCTGAATGACAAGCAAAAAGAAGAAGTGATGCGAAAATGGAGCCAGTTTGAACGCATTGCCTCGTCTGATCAGCGGATTAAAATGATCGCTTTCGATATCAACGAACATTTTCTGCACAATTACAAGACCAAAGGCTCTCATTTCAAAGCCATGCTGGCGACGAACAGCAAGAAAGAAGCCATCCGTTATCTGGAGGCGTTCGAAGAATTGGGCGATTTGAACTGTGCCGTGGTCATTTCTCCCCCTGATCAGCGGGAAGGGCATCATGAAGTTGATGAGGGCACCGATGATAAAGTTCAGCAGTTTTGGAAACTGATGATGGACAAATACGGGAACGAGGAAGCCTACGAAGAAGCGATCAAGGATGAATTTATCAACGGCGACGACATTGATCTTCTCATTGTCGTTGATAAATTGCTGACGGGTTTTGACGCCCCAAGAGCGACGGTTTTGTATGTCGATAAACCGATGAAAGAACACACCCTTTTGCAAGCCATTGCCAGGGTGAACCGCCTGTACGAAGGCAAGGATTACGGTCTCATTATCGACTACCGAGGTTTGCTCGACAAGCTGGATGAAGCGATGGAGATGTATTCGGGGGCGGGGCTGGAGAATTTCGACCCGAAGGATTTAAAAGGCACATTGTACGATGTTATCAGCGTTATTGGAACGCTCAGGCATTATCATACAGAACTCGTGAACATTTTCATCCCTGTGAAAAATAAAAGCGACATTGAAGAATACGAGGTTCTTCTGGAAAACGAGGAACTCAGGGAGCATTTTTACAGGGTGCTCAGCCAGTTTGGACGCCATCTGGCAATCGCCCTGGAGTCGGAAAATGTTTACAGGGCTTTGGGAGCGGAGGAACTCAATCGATATAAGAAGGATTTGAAGTTTTATCAGGAACTCCGCAAAAGCGTAAAGCTCAGGTACAGTGACACGATTGACCATAGGGAATATGAAGCCAAAATGCAAATGCTCATGGACAACTACATTTCGGCGGAAGAGGTCATACGGATAACGAATCCCGTGGATATCATGGACGAGAAAGGATTTGAGGAAGAGTTACAACGGTTGCAGTCCCCACGGGCAAAAGCGGATGCGATCCGTACCCGATTGTCCAAACGAATTGAAACGAAATGGGATGAAAACCCAGCTTACTACAAGAAGTTTTCCGAGCGGATTGAGGAAGCTATACAAGCCTACAAGGACAAGCGGATCAGTGAGGCGGAATATCTGCAACGGATGAAGGAGATTTTGCGGGATTTTCGCTCAGGAGCTTCGGGCGTCACCTACCCCGATAACATCCGAAAGAATCCCAATGCCCAGGCTTTTTATGGTGTGGTGAAAGAAATCATCGGGGAAACGAATGATCTAACGGATAAAGACGAGCTCATGGGCGAATTGGCTCTCAAAGTGGATGAAATCATTGAGGAGCACAGCAAGGTCGATTGGCACGACAACATGGAGGTTCACAATCGGATCGCACAGGAACTGGATGATTTGCTGTACGACTTTGCCAAGGAACACGGTCTGATACTGGATTTTGACCAGATTGACAAAATCATTGAAAGCGTCAAGACGGTTGCCTTGAGACGATATTGACGGATGTGGTGAGATGGAGATTCATCAGGTTGAGTTCGGAGGAAAGGTGATTTCGTTTATATTGGAACGAAAAAGTGTGAAAAACATCAATCTCCATATCAAACCCGATATGACCGTCATGGTTTCGGCAAATGAGAAAGTGCCGCTGGATTTTATTCTTGGCTTTGTGAAACAGAAAGCGGCATGGATCCTAAAGAACATTCAGTTCTTTGAAGATGTCCAGCCAGAGGTTCAAAGTGATAAGGAATATGTGAGTGGCGAGTCGTTCAAATATTTAGGCAAGCAGTATCGTTTGAGAGTCGAGGAAAGTGAAGCAGAGGGTGTAAAGTATTACCGAGGTTTTATATATCTGTATGTTAAAGATAAACAAAACCTTAAACGAAAAGAGAGGCTTTTGGGGGAGTGGCTACGGAATAGGGCTGAAATCATTTTCAACGAATCCCTTGAGAAAATGTATGCCTTGGTTCAGAAGTACAATGTCAAAAAGCCAAAGTTGATGTTTCGCACGATGAAGGCGAGATGGGGATCGTGTTTAAGGGATTCCCATGCCATTCTGCTCAATTTTGAGTTGATTAAGGCTCCAAAATACTGCATCGATTATGTGGTTTTGCACGAGCTCATCCATTTTTTGTACAAAAACCATGATCACCAATTTTACAGCTTCCTTTCCGCATTGATGCCCGATTGGAAACAACGGAAATCTATTTTGGATGAGGAAGTGGTTCGGGAACTGTAGGGGAAGAGTTGATAGGCTCTTCCCCACGTTTTTTCTGTGTCGTCATTGATGATCTATATTTGAGGAGAAAAAGTTGCACAAAGCCAACTTTCGGAATACATAATACCTATATATTAGGGGAAAAAATTTTGACTAAAAGGGGTTCTGCTTGGCAACATTACCAGGAAAGCTTCAAACCTGTCCAGTGTTGCAATATCTTCTAGATAAACTGCAAAATAAACCGTGGTCGAACTATAATGGAAACTCGTTGTTCTGGTAATTCTCAAGCTTGAACATGGTACATGCCTTTTCGATTTTGCATTTTCATTCTTGCCAATGGATTCTGCATCGGGGAAGTTTCATTGCTAAAAAGGTAGCTTGCTTGGCAACATCACCAGATGGTTTCATAACATGCCATGGGTTGCAACATCGCCTTTAATTTTGCAGTATTCTTCCGTGGTCGAACTACAATGGTAACCGTTGTTCTGGTATGATTCAAGCTTGATCGTAGAACATGCTTTTGCGTTTTTGCTGATTCCTAAGGGTATCGCATCAACCTTCTATAGGGTGGATGCAAAATCCTATGTCGTGTTTCAATCCTTTTATGGTTGCATTACCCCGAAGGGAAAAACGAAACCAAATGCAAGCAACACCTGCAAGTGGATCATCAAACTTTGCAGGTGTTGCAATTTTCAAGGTTATTTTGCCTTCTTCGCCTTTTCTCTATAAAGCCCCCTTGATTTTGCTGATAAAGGGGTTTTTTCTGATCAAAACAACTGATTAAGGAGTTCGGCATCTTCTTTGGAAAGAAAATCACTTTGCTCGATATTTGGCTGATTTGCACAAGGAACTGGACTTTTCTGCAAGATTTCCATTACTATTTCTCGTATTTGATCATGGGTAACCGTGCGTTCATTGTTCAAATAGGTTTCCAAAGCTTGTGCGATGTAATCGCTTTTATTGGGGACCGTTTTCAAATGCTCGTAGATATGCCTGTATTGTTGTTTGAAAGAAATGGAGAGCCTCATTCGTTTATCCATTTTGCTTGGCCTCCAAGATTTGAAGGAAGGAGAGTACGTTGGAAAATTGGGCATCAGTGTGAATGATGGCTGCAGGATACTCTTTGAGAATGAAATCCCTTAGCAACAACGCCCCGCCGCCGACGAAATGAACCTCCGTATTGTTAAACGAGATCTTTCTGCTTCTGGCGTGGTTGAAAATTTCCTTTACATGATCGGCGATCAATTCGTCAATGATTTCCTTGCTGTCTTCCTGCCTTTCGCCGTTTAGATACAGGCATTTATCACCTCGCAATAAATGTTCAACATCCAGGTCTGATACGGTGGTTCCGTATTTGCTGGTTAATGTGTCGGAAATTTTACTTCTCAACAGATTGACTCCAAGGTCAGCGGTAATCATCTGCTGGAAAGAAGGGATCAGGTTCGTGAATTCTTGATAGTTCACATTAAGGGAGCCGATATCGATAATCAAACTGCGTTTGTGACGAAATTCGTTGATATTGATGTAAACGGGACCGATGCCCTCTGGAAGCACGAAAATCTGGTTGATTCGAAACACAAATGCTTTGCCGTTCACCTTCAGGCAAATCGGTTCCCCGCCATTTTGAATAAATTCTTGATATGCCTGTTTTTGTCGATCGTTTTTGTAAAGACTTAGTGGTATGTTGGTCGCCAAGCAAATATTCGCAAAGGCTATGGAACGTTTGGATTTTTGCAACAGCTTTGCAATGGCTAGATAGATGCAAATCTGGTGGGTTTGGTTGTGTTTCGTCAAGCGATAATCCATTTTGCTTTCATCCAGCATTTCACCGACCAAGAATGTTCTCCCCTGGAATTCCACGAGATCGGTATTAGGGGACATATCAGCCCCGAAATCCTCGACTTGTTCCACAAGAGTTCGAAACTTGACCCTTTGCAAACCTTCCTCGGCTTTCATGATCGCTTTGGTTGAATGTTTCCCGCTGTCGATTGCAATCAAAAATCTATTGTGCATTCACATTCCCCCTTTTTGGTAGATTCAATGGTTTTTAGATTTTATGCAGTTCTTGTGCGACTTAATCGGAACAAGTCGCATTTTTTTGTCGGATGAAATACGAAGATGTCGCACGTTAAATTTAGCGTTTTTCCGCTTGTCAAGTCTTACGGCAGCCCAATGTCAAGTAGCAAAAAACCAATAAAATCAAGGGGTCCGACAGGGCTCGAACGTGGTTCGACACAAAATCGGTTTTCTAAAGATGTGACAGGAAATAAGATAGTGTCAAACAAATGAAAGGGGGGAAAGTCAATGTGGAGGGATCAATCACCACAACAATTTGTGACCGTTCCACTAAATGACTGTGTGATGTTCATTTGCGAAGGAATCATGAAACTGAGGAATGGGCGGATCAATCCTTATAACCCAAATGAATGGATTTGTCATTTACATGGGGAAAATCAACTTTTCCTGGATATTTCGAAAATGGGGTTAATAGATATTACAAAAGTTGCGGGAACGATTCGTTTTTCACAAGTTCAACTTTTTATCTATTTACTACACTTGTGGAAGATATCCCGCAATTCTCCAATAACCATGGATGAAAATAGGTACTTTGCATTCCGAAACATCCGCAGACGCCCCGAAAATGTGATCCGATTGCAAGAAGACTTAGAAGTGTTGCAATCCATTCATATTTCAATTATGGGAAAAATGAAAAATAAACCCTATCTTGCAACGGGAGCATTATTGAAGGGGTATCAAAAAAAGGGAAAAGAAATTTGCGTGACTTTGGGCGATTTTATTGATTATCTTACGCCCAACGTGTTCACATATCTCAACACAAGATTTTTCCAGTATCATCCCAAACATCATTGGATGGCAGGATTGTTGTCGTTAAAGTTTGCCCAATTGAGCAAACTTGGTACTCACAAAATAAGAATTGGAACCATTGCGGATTTTTTAGGAATTACCGATGAACAATACAAAAAGCAAGGTCAGCAATATTACACACAATTGCTGGAGCGTTCGTTGCAAACTCTTAGCGGTGAAGGTTATCACATCAACCTTCAAACATCCAACATGATGGAATCTGTCATCGAATTTAAGATGAATTCAATTAACGATGGGCAACATTTAGAAATCCATGAACATGCTAAGGTCAGCTGAAATCATACATCAAACTAGGAAAAAGGATACACCAAACTAGGCAAAACCATACGGTAAACTAGGAAAATCATACACTAACCTAGGCAAAACAATGTGTTCCTTGCAGTTGTAACAAGGCAAGTGAGCCTTAACAATCTCCTAATAATATTTAATACATCTAAATGAAAATTAATATGCACAGGCAAGAGTGTCAGCCCTCTTGCCTGTGCAGATGAACAATTATAGCCAAACTTTTTCGTTTATAAACGAAAAGGTGGCTTATAAATGAAATTCTCAAATCGTCTGTGAAAAAGAAAAAGGGGTGAATATTGCGACGATGGTTGTCAATAGTCATGAATCCGCAGTTGAACTTGCCAAACAAAAGATTGACCTCTTGAATTATATAGAACATGCCACGGGAGTTAAAGCAAAACGCCGATCTAAATCATATGTTTTTGACCCTTGCCCTTTCTGCGGCAGAAAGAATCATTTCTTCGTTGTGCCTGAAAAGAATTTTTACCACACCTTTTCTGGTTGCGGAAAATCGGGAACGATCATTGATTTCCTCATGGAATACGAACAATTAACCCTGCAGGAAGCCATAAAAAAAATACTGGATCTTGCGGGGACAGAACTGTCTCCTGGCGTTCATGCCAAGCGAAGCCGCCAAACGCATCAGGAAAACGGAGAAACAAAAAACCAAATCCCGCAATTTGATTTTACGGAATTGATAGAGCAACTGCATGCCAATGTTGTCCAAACAACGTATTATAAAGAACGTGGGTTGACAGATCAAACGATCAAAAAATACAAACTGGGATTTGCTGAGGACGGCTTGAATGCAGTACAACAGCAGTTTCCACTTTTTCAAAATCACCGCAATTTTCTTCAAATGTACAAATATTTTTTGCCTGTTTGGAACGAAGAAGGGAAATGCCATTATTTTATCCCGAGAATAGATGAAAGCAGTGTTCCGCCATATTTTGAGTCAAAACCCAGCAAAACGTTTAATCTGCCTCAGATCCCTGTACAACTGTTCAATGATCGGTATTTGAAATCGGCAGACACCAAATTGCTCTTTGTAACAGAAGGCATATTTGACGCGTTGTCCATTGAGGAATTCGGGTACTCATGCATTGCATTAAATGGAGCTACCAACGTCAACAAATTGATCGCACTTCTCGAGGAACATATCGATATTTGCAATCATAAAACCTTTGTTCTGGTTCCAGACAATGATATGGCTGGTCAGAACATGATGCAAAAGATTCAAGAAGAATTTCGTAAAATTGGCTTATCCATTGAAATTTGCAAACTTCCTGAAACTTATAAAGATGTGAATGAATATCTTCAAAAAGATCGGGTGGGGTTGGAAAAATTGTTGACGGAGACAGTAAAGGAAATTCAAGAAAGGGAATTTTCTTCCGATGAATGCGTTGCCTCTTATCTTGATGTATATTGCGAGGAAATCATGAATGCTTCTACTGTGCCAATCTCCACAGGATTTCCCGATTTGGACGCATCACTTTCGGGCGGAATTATTCCAGGTTTGTATGTCCTGGGGGCAGTCAGCTCATTGGGGAAAACATCGTTTATCCTTCAGGTTGCCGATCATATTGCAAGTCAAGGCATTCCCGTGATGTTCATTACGTTGGAAATGAGCAAAAAAGAGCTGGTAAGCAGGAGTCTTTCCAGACAATCATTTGTTCGTGATCATCGGCAAGCATACAGTGCAATTGATTTTATAAAAGGGGATGTGCCTGTAGAGATTTTGCTTAGCACGATAGAGTCTTATCGGAACACAGCAAAAAATTTGAGAATCGAGGACAGCAGTCGTTACTTGCATGTATCAGCCATTAGAGAGCAGGTGGAAACGTTCAAGCAGAAATTTGAAAAGTTTGTTGTATTCATTGATTATCTACAAATCTTGCAAAGCCCGAATAATCGAAGCGACAAACAGACTGTAGATTTCAATGTAACACAATTAAAACTGATCAGCCGAGATTTTGACGTTCCTGTTATAGCCGTATCATCGTTTAATCGAACGAATTATCACCATACCGCTGGTTTTGAGAGTTTTAAGGAGTCGGGAGGCATAGAGTATTCAGCCGATGTGATCATGGCAATACAACTCAAGGGTATGGATAAACTTGCAACCATTTCGGATGAGACCAAACGTCGAGAAAATATGAACCAATTAAAAGCCCAGCCCATTCGTCCTATTGAACTGGTCATCTTAAAACAAAGGAATGGAATCTCTTATGCAAAATCGGATTTTTCGTATTACGCCAAATTCAATTATTTTCAACAAGTAAATGCGGGATAAAAAGAGGGGATGAGAAGGAATCGTAAATATGGGATGGTACAGATTCTTGGATGCCGATGAACTTTGTTGATGTAGAAAACAGGGGACAGAAAACAATGGGGAGAAAAAAGGGGGATTCTTGGCGGAGGAATCATCAGAAGTAGGTCAGGTGGACAAAATTTCAAGCCGTTAAGTCAGCAATTAAGTCAGGTGGTTTCGAAAGGGCGTCAAAAAAGGGATAATCCTTCATCTTCCAGCAACTCTTCAATGTCCGCGAAATCGTAGACGCCCAATTCGATGCAACTCAAAACAATCTGATCCCTTAGATCGCAATCGGAAAAGGTATACCCAGCTTTCGCCAACAGTTCATGTGTTTGTTTCAAGTCGCATCTGAAGAGAATGGCAATACGCAAAATAACCTCTTTCGAAGGTCTTTCATATTTATCGTTGAGCAGTTTTGACCAGTATTGGCGGGTGATTTGAGCCTGTCCAAAAAACGCCTCATTGTAATGGAACCGTCCCTTATCAGCGGCTAATTTTCGTATATATTTGCCCAGGGATAAGGTGTTCTGTGCAGTCCTGAGTCTTGATTGGATGGCACTTAATTGATAACTGCTCAAACTGTGCCCAAATACAGTTGTGCCCTCAGTTTGGTTTTCATAGATTGCAGAATATTTCTTGTTTTTCTGAAGAAAATCATCGGAAAAGGCTAGTTCTTTGATTTTTTGTTTCAGATTAGCGTCTAATTTACCCATCTGTTGCCTCCTCTTATGTTGCCTGTCAGGCGACAATTTCTCTGTATTTAATATATACAATGAATCCAGAGACAGGCAAAACAGGGGAGGGCTGAACAAGTAATTTCAACGTGAAGCCCTGTTTAAATCTCAAATCGGAAGGAACGTGAGTGCATGTTGAATGAAATTCGAAGTCTGGTGACAGATATTCAATTTGCAGAAACGGAACTGAAAAGATTAATACGGAAAAATAAGATGACAGGTGAAGGGATGATAGAGCAGGTATTTGAAATCACCAAAAACGTCCTGAAATTTGAACCCATTTTTAAAAAGGCGTCAATGTTCGGGACGCGAATGGAGCAAAGGGAATATTTTTACCGATCGGACGGAGAATTGCTAAAGGGGGTTTTGATCGATTCCTCACTTGAATATTCGGGGAATGTCAATGGTGAAGAAACGGAGGAATTCAACGAGTTGTTTTTGACGGAAGACAGGAAACTCAAATGTTTTTACACTGTCCATAAATATCCAGATTCTCGAAAACATTCGATGCAACATGAAGTAACTCGATTTGAAGCCCATTTCGATGCTGAGGAAATATACTATGGCTCGGTCATAAGGAGCTTGTCGAAAATGCTGAAAAGCAGGTATCAAGAGTTGATGACGAGGAAAGAGCTTATGCTTGAACGGTTAAAGGATTTGGATTCAGTACGGATTGATGTGGAGGAATTTTAAGTTCATTACCAACCGAAGTATAGCGGCGGAGGGGGTGAGAAATTTATTCATGAAAGATTTCAAAACATTGACATTGTACCAAAAAGCGATTGCATTGGAAGACGAAATCGACGAGATCGTAAAAAATTTCCCGCAAGACGAAAAGTATCGTCTGGTGGATCAGCTCATACGATGTGTCACAAGCATCGGTGCAAACATCGCTGAATCGAATGGCGGGCAGTATGCAGGGCGTGAGCGGTACCACTTGGGGATCGCATTCGGATTGGCTAACGAGACCCGTTATTGGATTGAAAGGGCTTTCAGAAAGGGCTACATTGATAGAGACACGTTCGAGCGGCTGGATGAAAAAGCCCAGGAACTTCGCCGAATCATGGCAGGAATATTCAAGCGGTTGGACAATAACCAATCCGCTTGAATCGTTCCACAATACCGCATCCCCGAGAGGGGGTGCACCCATACATAAAGCATTCAATGGCGAGAGCTAGATATTGGAAACATGTCATCTTCTATTTGTTTTTTATGAAGCTATAAATGATTAATCCCATACCCAGACACAGGAAAATTGGAACAAATGGATTCGAAAATAAACCGCTCGCTTCTACATTAGGCACCTCACCAGTCATGCTTCCCGCAAAAAATCCTGCTCGGATCATGCTTGTCGTCATGATGGAAACGGCTCTTTCAATCGAATAAATGATACCGCCGACCAAAATAAACACAAAACCTAAAATTCTATCTGTTTTCAAGTCCTCTCCCCCTTTGTCTTATTCTATTAAACAAGTTCAAACGGGACAATGGTATATCACCTGCACAAATTCCAGCAATGCAATATACAAAAGCCATGGTTTTAGCCTTAATAAGTTATGTGGTGAGTTTTTTCATTCATAAATGCCCCAAAATGCTGAAGGTGAACAGGGAAACGAGTTTTAACTCTCAACATAATGAACACTTACGTTCCCAAGTTATTTGCCGAGTCAAAAATTACTGAAAATCTTGTGGAATGGAGTAATAATCACTATAATAAAGTTACTTTTACAAATACGAATTGTAACCATAAAAGTGCTTTTTCATATGGACAAGGTTTCCGTATAAAAAAAAGCGGTCCTATTGCCCATATGGAAAAGCACTTTTTTTGTTGACCAATGCAAAAAAAGGAAGGTGCAATTAAGTTGTTAGATCGGTTTCAGGAGGAATTATTGCGAGAAGGGAAAAGTTGGCTAACAGTCGTAGCGTATTTGACAGACATAAGACAATTTCAATCTTGGCTTAAGGATACATTGGGATATGAAACCGACATCATTACCGAAACTGACGTAAGGGAGTACGGACAATACTTGAATCTGCAGAAAAAACTCAAACCGACCAGCATTAATCGAAAGCTGATAAGCATCATTTTGTACCAGCGTTTTTTGGTCGGATTAGGTGTGTGCAAAGAAGAAATTAATCCGACAAGGGTTTTACTGAAACATACCACTGAGCTAGATCGGGAAATTAAAGTCGTTGAAAAAACAGATTTGTATCGGTTGAAAAGAACGATTGAAGCGGAAAATAACAAACGAGATATTTGCATTTACTACTTGCTTTTTGGGACGGGAATCAGGTGTTCTGAATTGGTAAACATTGAGCTTGATGACATTGTTCTGACAGAACGTAACGGCAAGAACAATTACAGCTACATCCTCATCCGCAACGGCAAAGGGAACAAGTCGCGAAAAGTGAACCTGAATGCCGCAACGGTGAATGCTGTGAAGGCATATCTTCATGTGCGTCCACACACGGATTCGAACAAACTGCTCATTGGACAGCGGGGGCCTCTTACTCGATTGGCGATCAACAAAATCCTGGATAAATACAGTAAAAAAGCCCAATTGTCTGAGAGAGTGAATCCTCATGCGGCTCGCCACACCTTTTGTTCCCAGTTGATCAAAAGCGGCGTTGATCCCAAGACGGTTTGCCTCTTGACGGGGCACAGCTCGGTGGATCTGGTTTATCGTTTTTATGTTAATTCAAGTGCGGAAGACAAGCAAAGAGCAGTCGATTCACTACAGGTTTAAGGTAGGTTGGTGTTATGCAATGCCCAGATATAACTACGACTGGTCCGATTCAAAACTGCAGAAATATATAAATGAAGGCAGAGGTCAAAAGAGAGGAAAAGATTATCTTCCATGGCTGAATGTTCACAGCATTGCGTCACGAGGAAGAGTTTCCAGGATTTTTGGCTGGAAAACGGGAAGAGTCCATCATTTTTTAACGGATAATGAAAAACGATATTTCTACTTGTGTGAATGGTCGGATAAAGTGGTCGATATTCGCGAGCATTATCCGTTAATTGACCTGTATGAAATGACAGAAATCCTGGACGAAAAATTAATGGACAAACTGATCGACCGACGAACAGGAACCCCGCATATTCTGACATGCACTTTTTTAATCACGATCCGAAGTGAACAAGGAAAAGAGCTGGATATTGCCCGAAGTATCAAAGAGGAAAAGGAACTTGAAAAAAAATCTGTAATTGAAAGGTACGAGATCATTCGGCGGTATTTTCAATATAAGAATATCCCCTGGGGGTTGGTCACGGCTTCTGAAATCAACGCCACTCGTGCAAAAAACATTGAGTGGATTCATAATGCTCTTTTTTTGGAGGATTGGGGATATTCTAAAAATCAAGTTGAAGGTGAGCTTCAATTATTAATTGAGCTTTTACGTAATGGTACAGGAACCATTCGCGGTGTGATTGAGCAATTTGAAAAATTGGTTCAATGTGAAAAAGGCAAGGGTCTTCTATTGTTTAAGCATCTTTTGGCGACAAAGCAAATTGCAATAGATATGGACAAGCCGTTTTCTGTTCAACAGCCGCTGGAAAATATTAAAGTGTTCAATGCAAAAGCATTGGGAAGTGATGAGCGTCATGCTGTTGGCGGTTAATACTTTGGTACGTTACAGCGAAAATCATGTGGAAAGAATATTGTGGATGAATAAATCAGAAAATGTGTGCTTTGTGATCGATATATTGCAGAACCGCATGCCCGTGATGAAACCTTTGAAGGATATTGAAGAAGGTATTTTGAATGGCGAACTGCAAATTGTCGAGCAGGAACAATTTTTTCCATCATTCAGTATTGAATTGTTGTCTGATAAAGCACGTGAAAAGTTGGAGTTTGCATGGCGAATAGTCGAAGCGGTCATGGCGGAAGGAAAAGAACCCGATCTATTCTATCCCCACATCCGCAAGGCAATCATAGACAAAGTATCAGCAGAATTTGGAGTCAGTGAAAAAACGGTTTTGAGGTATTTGCTGGCATATTGGAAAAAAGGAAAAACGAAGTTTGCGTTGGCTCCAGCGTATTCAAGAAGAGGCGGCAGAAACAAACCTAAAAAGGCAGGGGACAAAAAAAGAGGACGCCCCCGTTTGTATGACCAGGCTGAAGGCATCAATATTACGGAAGACATCGAACAAATTTTTCGTGTTGCGTTAAAAAGGTATTATTACACATCTAAAAAAGCCCCCCTTAAGTTTGCATATCAGAAAATGATTCAGCAGTTCTTTAGCCAACCATCCGTTTCGGCGGATGGTTCCAAAGCTTCGATCATTTGCAACCAAGATAAGCTTCCATCATATACGCAGTTCAAATACTTTTTTCAAAAAGAGAATACAATTAAGCGGGAAGTTTCCACAAGGCACAGCCTTAAGAAATATGAGTTAGCTCATCGCCCCGTCCTTGGCAGTGCTACAGCAGAAGCAATCGGTCCAGGAAGCAAGTTTCTTTTGGACGGGACAACTTTTGATATTTATCTTGTCTCAAGGTTCAATCGAAACTGGATTATTGGCCGCCCGTGCCTTTATTACGTACAGGACGTTTTTAGCCGCATGGTAACTGGAATATACGTCGGGCTTGAAACGAGCTGGCTATCAGCGGCGATGGCAATCGCAAACTGCGTGGAAGATAAAGTTTCCTTTTGTGCAAAATATGGAATTTCGATCAAACCTGAAGACTGGGAAGCTCACCATCTTCCCGAAACGATTCTTGGCGACAGAGGAGAGCTGTTTAGCAAGGAAGTTGAAACATTGGTTAAAAATTTGCACATCACAATTGAGAACACGAGCAGTTATCGAGGTGATTTGAAGTCAATCATTGAACGCCATTTTAAAACAACAAATGATTCCGTCAAAATGATGCTCCCAGGCGTCATTAATCCTGATTTTCGTCAAAGGGGGAGCCGAGATTATCGATTGGACGCAAAGCTCGATTTGTACCAGTTCACACAAATAATTATCCGCTGTGTGCTTTATCATAACCATCGTTTCATGCCAAACTACCCGAGACAAGAAATGATGATCAGCGATGAAATTGAGAGCATTCCGTCCAAAATTTGGAGATGGGGGATACAGCATCGATCTGGAACACTTCGCGAAGTTTCGAAAGAACTTGTATTGCTGAACATGTTGCCATCATCGGAAGCATTGGTGACTTATCGGGGAATTAAATTTCAAGGATTATTTTACAGCAGTGCTACAGTATTAAAAGAACGGTGGCTGGAAAAAGCCCGATCTGGGACCTGGAGAGTTCCCATTTGTTATGACCCAAGAAACATGGGGGTCATATATCTGAAGGGAATCGGAGAAAAAGGATTTGAGCCATGTCATCTTTTGGAGCATTATCATCAATTTGGCGATAAAACCAAGGAAGAGATCGAGTATTTGCATGCCATGGAGAACTGGCAAAAATCTGCATATGCCAAAAATGAACTCCAGTCACATATTGATTTAATTACGCACATTGAATCCATTGTGAAGGAAGCTGAAAAACTGACAAAGGAACAGCAAAAACCAAGCTCAAAAGCTGAAAGACTGCGAGGTATTCGGGAAAACCGCAGAATGGAAAAGGAATTCAATAGGTTCAGTGAAGCTTTTGTCATGCAACCCGTGAATCAGGAAGACCAGGCAAATAAGGACAATGTAACAGTCGTTTCTGATTATATCAACGATTTTGATCTATTTTGGAAGAAGATGAGGGAGGGGAGTTCAATTGAATCAGATCCTGAAGATTCCAAATGGTACTGAAGCTCAAGCCGCAGTTTATACCGAACAGGTTGTCAGCCATTACAAAAATAATCCCTTGATTGAAGCCTTGCCGCCCATTTTTTCAAAAGAAGAAGTCATTCAATCCTTAGCCAGTTATCCTTTTTTTGACCCTGAAGAACGATATGCCGACAGTCACTATCGATTCCATATGATTCAACAATTATTATCCTATTTTCAACCATTGCCCATTCACATTGACCTGGAAATGAGGATTTCGAGGTTGATTCGGCAGGGCTATATTTCTCGAAATCCCATGACTCCGCAATATGCCGCAAGTTTCGTTCAAGGATATGAGGATATTCGGAAAAAGCAAATTACTTCATTTCCACAAGGTTCTTCTTCTGGGTTGACAATCATTGGTGTGAGCGGAATGGGAAAAAGTTCAGCCATCAACCGTATATTGAGCATGATGCCACAAGTCATATGTCATTCTGATTATCGGGGGACACAGTTAAGCATGTACCAGGTTGTATATCTGAAATTGGATTGCCCCCCTGATGGCTCCATTCGCGGGTTAATCAATAATTTTTTTGTGGAAATCGATAAACTGCTTGGTACTGATTATTTAAAACGGTTTGGGAAAAATGGAAAGCTGTCCGCCGCTTCATTGATTCCGATTGTTTCCCAAATTGCTCGAAATTGCAATTTAGGTTTGTTGGTGGTGGACGAAATTCAAAATCTTTCGTTGGCCAAAAGCGGGGGAGCCGAGCAGATGCTCTCTTTTTTTGTCACGTTATCAAATTCAATCGGGTTGCCAACGGTTTTGATTGGAACCCCGAAAGCAATGTCACTGTTTTCCGAGTTTAGAATTGCTAGACGTGGAAGTGGGCAAGGGGACATGGTATGGGAACCAATGCGAAAAGATGGTCAAAGTTGGAAGTTATTTTTGGAAGGAATGTGGGACTATCAATGGTTACGAAAGCCCACTCCATTAACGGAGGAGCTAAATGATGCGATTTATGAAGCATCTTGCGGAATTACGGACATCGTTGTGAAAGTATTTATCATGTCGCAAATCAAAGCAATCACTTCAGGGATAGAAGAGCTGACTCCTCAATTGATTCGAAACGTAGCGAAAGAGAATCTGAAGCTGGTACAGCCCATGCTGAAGGCTTTACGTTCGGGAAATCCTGTTCAAATCGCCAAATATGCTGACATTCAGCCTGTTCAGATTGATGGATTTGTAGCGGCGGAGCAATCCAAGCTTGAGATTGGAAATATGCTAAAAACATTTCAGAAGGCACATCAAGATCAAAAAAACAGTATCGAGCGTTTGAGGCAAGATGCGATTGTCCGATTAATGCTGTTGGGAGTTCCTGAAAAGGAAGCGAGGTTTTTGATACAAAAAGTCGTTGATCAAAATCCGAAAATCCAGAAAGTAAATGAAATGATCCAAGAGGCGTATAAGCAATATCTCGGTATTACAGCAGATGAAAAAATTGCGGAGAAGGTTGAGGACGAATTTGATTTAAGACTGATTGTGAACAAGGGGCGGGAAGCAGGCAAGTCCGCATATCAGTCTTTGAAAGAAGCAGGGATTATCGTTTCCGACTTCTTGAGTGCGGTGACGCAATATGATGACGCATTTTCCGTACCCTTATGAAGATGAGCTTCTTTACAGCGTGATCAGCCGCTATGGGATTCGAAGTGGAAACACAAGTCATAAAGCCATATTAGCCGATGTGTTCGGTTCGGAGAATTTCACAGCTTGCATGGAGTTACAACCTGGAATTCGCCGTATTGTTCAAAATTTGCCATTGGGTTCAACGATAACTGAGGAACAACTCTTGTTTCGAAACACAATGTTTTTGTTCTATACGGCTTTTCGTGATGAGGAACAGGCACAATTCATACGAAACGAAATGCTTGGGGATCATGGCAGAGACATTCATAATGCGATTGGACTCATGTCTTCAACCGTAAAGCCTCATTCTTATTTTCAATATTGTCCATTGTGCAACGAGACCGATTTGAAAACTCTTGGGGAATTGTACTGGCGAAGGCTTTTCCAAATCCCAGGAGTCAAAATCTGCGTGAAACATGGGGTTTGGCTAAATCAAAGTATGGTTCCCATTCGAGGCACAACAAAATATGCGTTTACTGCTCCGACGTTAACAAATTGCCCAGATGATAAAGTTCAAAAGGTAACAGAAAAAGCATTGTTGAACCACTATGGTTACATCATAAACAATATTGAAAAATTGCTGAATACGAAATACCCGCATCGTCCGCAAGAATGGTTTTATCTGGTTTACAAACACCATTTGATGAAAAAAGGGTATGCAACCGAAAGAGGAAGGGTAGATCAAAAACGATTAAAGAAGGACTTTGTTGATTTCTACGGCGAGGAACTACTGAACATCCTTCAGTCTTCGGTTAACGGTGAAAGTAATTGGCTGAAACTCATTTTTCAAAAACATAGAAAAGGGTTCCATCCGATTCGTCATTTGCTTGTCATACATTTTCTTGGATTAACGCTTGACGATGTTTTTTATGCCGAAGAATCTAAATTGAACTTTGATCATGAAAGTGAAGCAAAAAAACCGAAAAGAAAAATAATGAAGAAAACGATGACCAAAGAATATAAGGAACAGGCAAGAAATGAACGACGGGAAGCTTGGTTGCAAATGCGAAAACAATATCCACACCTTAGCCGATTACAATTGCGAAAGCTTAATCCCAAGGTTTATGCCTGGCTTTATTTGTATGATCGGGAATTTTTGATGGATAATATGCCTGAAAAATTGCCTTCCAAAGCGGGTACCCCGCGTTATGATTGGGAAGAAAGAGACAAGGAGATCCTTAAACAGGTAATAAACGCTGTTCAAAAATTGTTGAATGAAGAAGGGAAGCCAAAGCGAATAACGATTAAACGGATCCAGGAGATCATAGGAAAACAGTGCCTGATGCCGAAACACCTGAAAAAGATGCCTTTGACCAAGCAATATCTTGAACAGGTTGTGGAAGATCCTGAAAAGTTTAGAGAGCGAAGAATCCAATGGGCAATTCAGGAACTAAGAAAAGATGGGGAGCCACTTTCATTGAATAAAATAAAGCAAAAAGCGGGAGTAAGTGAAGTCGAGAAGTTTTTAAATATCCAATAGGGGCTGTCCCAAAAGTCCTTTTTGGATTTTTAAGTCCCCATTTTTGATGTGAAATCGAGCTAAAAATGAACCTCCAACCCCCTTTTTTAGTGGTATTGGAGGTTCATTTGTTCTTATATTGGGACTAGCTATCTTGGTATAACCCTTTTAGGACAGCCCCTATGCTGATTATTTACTGGTGAGTTGCTCCTTAAGGTCCTGAAGTTTTTTTATGTCAGCTTCAATTATCTGTAATGCACAATCTATGCAAAAATGCTCTTCATTTCTATTAACTATTAGTTTTAGTCGTTTTTGCCCTTGTAAAATTCGATGTGATCTTACATGTTGACAATAATGTGAGCGTTGAGCTGTATCAACTTGAAGTCTTTTCAATACTGATTTAGGACGGGGCATATTATAATACCTCCGAAATTGCTTCTTCGATAAAGCTTGCCAAATTCGCTCTTACTGCATCTAATTCTGATTTTGAAAATTCATGTCTTGATCCAGTTTTCTTACCAACAAAATTATTAATTTTTTTATCCACTAATGCCTTAAGTACAGCAAAATTGCTCCTTCCTATTCGTTGTCTATCTAACTCATGACCAAAAGGGTTTATTTTTCTTTGTCTTAATGCATAGGAAACTTCGTTACGAACTAATTCGTCAAGAGCCGCTCTTGCTGCTTGACGTTCTCTCTGCTTGATTGTAGGAATTGGGCGATGTTCGTAAGCTATCTTTATGTCTTCGATTGTTACGCCTTTTGACATCAATAAGTCTAGTGCCTTTTTAACTTCTTCATCTTCAAGTACCAATGGTATTTCAATCACCGATACTCCTTCTTGAGAACGAATTTGAATATTGTTTGCTTTTCTAGTTCGTGGAGTTGTGTCAGATAGAGGATCAATTATTATCTCATTCTGTTCAGTAAAATCAAGATCTTCTACAAGAGGGAGTAGCTGATCAAAAAACTCTTGATCTGCTTGACTGAATTCTTGAAAGTCTTTCCAAAGTCTTGCGATATTTGATCCAGCGTGAAATACAACAGTTCCCTGGTTATTTAAACTATCAGGATTATTTTGATCTATAACCCTCATAATTCTACCAACAAATTGCACAAAGGGTGATAATTCTTTGAATATACTGAATATCGCGGCTACACTTAAATAAGGGTGGTCGAATCCCTCTCCCAATTTACGCACCTGTACAATAACATCAAGTTCATGATTTTTTAATAATTCAAGAACGCGTTTATTTTTCTCTCCATCCTCTAAACTGTGAATATAATCCGCACGCATTCCTCTAGCTCTATATGCTTCTACGACCTGAATGCAATGATGATAATTTAATGCTGAAGCAATTATTTTGTGTTTTTGGTTATTCGTCACCTCTCGTATATGATTTAGTGCTCTTATGGAAGCATCCACAATTGTATAGAGCGTTTCCTCAGAGGTTACAATACTTCTTCTAAAATCTGCGTCTGTTTCTCCTAATTGCTTAACTTCTTCTAAACTTACTTCAATTTCTTGTCCGTCTTCTCTACGAACGTATTTTAATGTTTTGGGGCTTAAAACTACGGCTTTCAGCTTTTTTACATAGCCTTCTTCAATTGCTCTCACGATTGGGAATGAGTATATAATTTTTCCCGCCATTACTTGACCATCGGACCGTCTAGGTGTTGCACTAAAGTTTACAATTTTTGCATCGGGGAATGCGTGTCGTATTATATTCCAACTTTCTGCGACATTATGGTGTGCCTCATCAAAAAGAATCAGATCAAAGAAATTTTGTGGCAATTTTTGTAACCATCGGTTTTGGGATCCTTGAAGTTGCTGAATGTTTGTGATTACTACATCAGCTTCTTGAAGATCAGTAATATTGGTAGCTGTACCACGAATCTCTGCAGGTTCAGGGTATGGCCGTCCATCAAGGATTCTGCATTTTATATAAAACATGCTTTCATGTGAAGGATCAAAGTCTTTAAATAATTGCGAAGCAATGTTAAGTCCTGGAGCAATAACTAAAGTTCTTTTCGATTTAACTGCAAAAGGAGTTAATGTAATAAGCCCAGATTTGCCGCATCCAACTGGTAAAATAATTGCTGTTTCTCGTGAACCCGAATCTAAATCTGAATTGTAATATGCTTTAATTTCTTGATAAGCTTCAATCTGTGGAATTCTTAGATATTGATTATTTTCGATATTTGGTTCCCTTGTTTCAAAAACTGACATGGTGATTCTCCTTTCCTAAAATTATAATTCCTAAACGAATAGTCCTCTTTTCCTCATTTATACAGTTTGATTCTTGAGTTTGTAAAGTTCTGAAATAATACCTTTTGTTGCGTTACAAAATTGCTACGATTACAATTCTTAATTTCTTTTTCCCCAAATAAAAATTCCTGTCCACGATCCTAAAAAATTTTCCAGAGATAAAAATTAGTGTCCATTTCCGCTTCAATTTCAAGCCAGAATCTGGTCAAATTCGGCTAAGAAGAGGGATTTTTTGA
>Ga0310838_1000407_pt1 | contig 39946 bp, 43 predicted proteins | sample SM_ome_6_FD_202241 | JGI IMG/M metagenome (GOLD analysis project Ga0310838, IMG submission 202241) | Sorghum-adapted microbial communities enriched on stacked mutant (SM) sorghum from Joint BioEnergy Institute, Emeryville, California... ...
ATGAGATTTCCCATGGAGTAATCCAGTAAGACCCCTTGAAGAACACAAGGTCGATAGGTCCGAAGTGGAAGTGCAGTAATGTATGGAGCTGACGGATACTAATCGGTCGAGGGCTTAACCTATACACTCCCTTAATGCTTTTCCTTTATCCAGTTTTGAGGGAATATACAAAAATACCCCAAAAAGTGAAGCATATGCTTCGCAGCCTATTCCAAATACTTTTTTGGGGACCCCGGGAGAATACCCACAAAAGTGACGCGACGCTCTGTAGCGTACGCCGAATACTTTTGCGGGGCCCAAAATAACCCCAAAAAGTGAAGCATAAGCTTCGTCGCTTATACAATAATGAGATGCCGGTGTAGCTCAGTTGGTAGAGCAACTGACTTGTAATCAGTAGGTCGGGGGTTCAAGTCCTCTCGCCGGCACCATGACAACTATATTCCTCAGTAGCTCAATGGTGGAGCAACCGGCTGTTAACCGGTAGGTTGGCGGTTCGAGTCCGTCCTGAGGAGCCACTCCAACAAAATATCATGTGGCCCGTTGGTCAAGGGGTTAAGACACCTCCCTTTCACGGAGGTAACAGGGGTTCGAATCCCCTACGGGTCACCACTCTATAAATTGGGCGGTTAGCTCAGCCGGGAGAGCACCTGCCTTACAAGCAGGGGGTCGGCGGTTCGATCCCGTCACCGCCCACCATTTGTAGTCCTGATAACTGTGATGATTGACAGTGAGTTCAAATTTCTCAGTAACAATTAAATCTATTGGTGCTGTGGTGTAGGGGTCAACATGCCGGTCTGTCACACCGGAGATCGCGGGTTCAAATCCCGTCAGCACCGCCAGGTCTCTTTTTTGAAAATTATCAAGAGGACATGCTATACTAATGTAGGCAATATGAGCCATTAGCTCAGTAGGTAGAGCACCTGACTTTTAATCAGGGTGTCACTGGTTCGAGTCCAGTATGGCTCACCATCAGAACCTTGTATGCGGGTGTGGCGGAATTGGCAGACGCACTAGACTTAGGATCTAGCGCCTCAGGCGTGGGGGTTCAACTCCCTCCACCCGCACCATGTGAGAAGTGGGAGATACAAATTTAGATATCTAAAATGCGGACGTAGCTCAGTTGGTAGAGCACAACCTTGCCAAGGTTGGGGTCGCGAGTTCGAGTCTCGTCGTCCGCTCCATTTAAATTGCATGCGGGCGTAGTTCAATGGTAGAACTCCAGCCTTCCAAGCTGGTCGCGTGGGTTCGATTCCCATCGCCCGCTCCATCATCATTGAATCTGCTACAGATGGGTTCGACCATCCGTAAATGCTTCTATGAGTTAAATAGGATGCTATCTTCCATACAGCTACACCACACATACTTCGGGATTTAGCTCAGCTTGGCAGAGCGCTTGGCTTGGGACCAAGAGGCCACAGGTTCAAATCCTGTAATCCCGACCATTTCTTCTTCCTGGCGGTGTAGCTCAGCTGGCTAGAGCGTACGGTTCATACCCGTAAGGTCGGGGGTTCAAGACCCTCCACCGCTACCAAAGCCTATCTCCTTCAAATGGCTCGATAGCTCAGTCGGTAGAGCAGAGGACTGAAAATCCTCGTGTCGGCGGTTCGATTCCGTCTCGAGCCACCATTTTTTTATCCCCCAACATAGCGTAAGCTTTATCTTGATCCCATTCATCTTGATCCAAATCTATTGAATACTCCTTGATTGATCATACGCCACTATGATGCCGGGGTGGTCGGCAGAAGTTCAACTGTTATTTTCATCGCTTATTCAATGATCTCTTTTGCCTCTTTTTCCAATTCTGAAGGCACCGGAAGTTCAAACAGCTTTGCGGCTTTCTTATTTATCGTAAGATCGACATTTTTGGTTACTTCAACCGGATTTTCTGATATTTTCTCCCCTTTTAAAATACGGGCTGCCATCTCTCCAGTCTGAACTCCCATTTTGTAATAATCAATTCCATAAGTTGCTACCGCGCCATGTCTAACAGTATCCGTATCGGAGGCGAAGACGGGAATTTTCGCTTCTTGTGCAACGGATAAAACCCCATCTATGGCCGATACTACAGTATTATCCACGGGTATTAATATTGCCTCTACTTTTCCGATTAACGATTCAGTTGCCACTTTTACCTCAGAAGTGGTGGTAATCCCAGCTCTGACTATCTCAATTCCTTTAGTTGCGGCTGATTCTTCAATTTGATCTGCTTGAACCCCTGCGTTTACTTCACTTGTGCTATAAATGACACCCAGCTTTTTGATATCGGGGATAAATTTTCGGATCAGATCCACTTGCAGTTCCATAGGCAACTGGTCTGAAGTGCCCGTGATGTTGCCATCAGTTTTATCTAATGCTTCGACTAGACCAGCCGCAACGGGATCCGTAACGGTTGCAAATACAATCGGAATATCCTGCGTAGCTTGGGCTGCTGCCTGCGCCGAAGGTGTTGATATGGCGATAATCATATCTTTTTTGTCCGCCGCAAAGTTATTGGCAATCGTAATGGCATTATTGATCTCATTTTGCGCATCCTGATAATCTATTTTAATTTGTTCTCCATCTCTGAATCCATTGGAGGCCAAGCCGTCTAAGATTCCTTTGCGAACGGAGTCTAAGGCATCATGCTGTACAATTTGTGTAATTCCAATCGAGATCAGCTGTTGGCTTTCCGGTTTAGCGGTACCGCATCCTGTCATCATACCAAACAGAAATAACAGCAGTAAAAATGAGATAAATCCTTTTTTCATGTAAATTCCTCCTCATAAAAATAAAATTAAAAAGCCCTCTGCACGCAGATGTCATACTGCATACAGAGGGCGATAATTTTACCGTGGTGCCACCTCAATTGGTTCTAAAAAATGTCAAGAACCCACTCTCATTCGAAGTACGGGATCATTGATCCGATACCTCTATCCTTGTAACGGCGGAACCCGGGTTGCATACTAGCCTATAAAGCGTTCAACAAACCTCTCGTAAGTCCATTCAGCAAGTTCTATCGTACTGGATTTCACCACGCCCAGCTCTCTGTAACGAATCAAACAGGCTTACTCTTCTTACTCATCGATTTTAGTATTGATTTAAAATCAATAATATGCGGGAACGAGGTTCTTGTCAACTGATAATTTTCAGGATATGATTACCAATCGATTTTTGCAGAGATATAAACCACAAAGTTCTCTTTTAAGGTTAAGTATTTTTAAAGCGATTTGGTAGATTGATAAATTTTTAGATCATATAAGTTCAGATGTTTAATTTCCATATGCATTGGTAATACTTGTGATACAAATATATCAAGAGAAAGGATGGTAACGATGAACAAATCCGACCTGATTCATAGGGTTGCGGAAATGACAGAGATGACCAAAAAAGATTCTCAAAGAGCCGTCGAAGCAGTACTTTCGGCGATTACAGAAGCGCTGCGTGCCGGTGAAAAAGTTCAATTGCTAGGCTTCGGCAATTTTGAGATTCGCGAACGCTCTGCACGTTCCGGACGTAATCCGCAAACCGGAGAAACGATTGAGATCGCAGCCAGCAAGGTTCCAGCTTTTCGTCCGGGAAAATCTCTCCGCAATCTTGTAAATATAATCTCCTAATGCTATTTATAACTGCAACGTGACTTGAAAAACCGATACAAAAAAAGTGCCTGAATTCCTTTACCGGCACTTTTTTTGGTTGGCAAGAAGGTAACTTTCATTTACTCAATGTCGCGCGGGAAATTGATGTGATCCTCATAAGTATCAATATAAAGCCGTTTATCCGAACCAATTACCATATAATTGGTGTCGGATAAGCGCAGTCCGCGTGATTGTAACTCTTCAATCACCCAATCCTCAGAGATCTTATTCTGGCGCAAATTTGATTTTATGATTTTTCCATCCATAATCAGTTCGATGGGAATGTTATTGTTAGTCATGACGTGCTCCAAGTCAATTTGTTGCTCAATACGCCTCTTGTTGTAAGGTTTTCTCTTAATGCTAAGTTCACCATTGGTTTCTAGAATGGCAAATTCGACGTCGGCAGGATTAAAAATTCCGTTTTGACGCAGTTGATGATTTAGGTTGTCAAGAGTATAGCGTAGCTTTTTCATATTTTTTTCAAGAATCTTGCCATTTTCGATCAAGATCGTCGGTTGACCTGCAATGACCGCTCGTAATTTCCTGCTTTTTACAGCAATATTGGAAGCGAGTAGTGCGGAGGCAGAAAAAATGATGATTGCAAGTACATTATCCCATGCGGGTAAACGAATATCGAAGGTCATGTTGGCTGCCATTCCTCCTAGAGTGATGCCAGCCACAAAATCGAAATAGGTCATTTGGGCGATCGTCTGTTTTCCCAATATTCGAGCCATGACGAGAAGCAAAACAAATGAACCTATACTTCGTAATATTACTTCTAACCAATTTTCCAAAGTTCTTACCCCTTTCTTGCCAACAGCAAAATGGTAATGGGATATGAAGAAGAGTATTCTTTATGGCTTAAGGTTAGTAAGCAAGGCATGATTCAGGTGCACATCGATAAGAACTGGTTCATTCGATTGAAAAGCGCTTTGAAGCACCAGAGAGAGATCTCCCTCTTTATTTGCCTTCATTCCACGCCAACCAAATGACTTAGCTAGAGAGACTAGATCAGGATTGGTCAAATCTGTGCCACTAGGTCTATATCCTTTACTCCAGCTTTTGCGCTCCTCCAATAATAACGATTGGTTATTCATAACAATCACTTTAATGGGAAGCTTGTGGCGAATTGAGGTGGAAAGCTCCCCCACATTCATCAGGAGGCTGCCGTCACCAATGACGGCAATCACCTTCCTCTCAGGGAAAAGAAGTTGAGATACGTTGGCAGATGGCAACGCATATCCCATGCTGCGCCATTTTCCGGAGAAAAGGATATCTTGGTTCATGCCTTTGAAATAACGGTTAAATAGTATGGTATGCTCTCCTGTATCCAGTATCACAATTGATTTTTCCGGTATGGTTTTCTCAAGTTCTCCAATCAGATGTATTGGATGTATGGGAGATTGGGTGGGCAAAACCATGCTTTCTTGTTCAAGCCTTTTGATATATCTTTGATGCGCTTCAAACACTTTTCTTCTCCAATCCGGGTTCATCTCTGCGGGGAGAAGTTCAATTAATTTTGGCAGGATCTGCTCCGCTTTGCCAATCAGGGCAGCAAGGAGATGATGATGTAAGCCGGTATGAGCGGGATTGATCTCAATTTGTATAATGGGCAGTTGCTTAGGTATGTACTCTGCGGGAAACCATGTACATCCAATCATCAGAAGCAAGTCGGCCTCTTGGAGCATATCGATCGCTTCACTGCTTCCGCCATCACCAATACCTCCTAAATGCTGGGGATGCTCTTCCGATATAAATCCTTTTGCACCAAGACTTGCAATCAGAAAGGCGCCGATTTTCTCCGCAAGGCTTTGGATAGAGGAGATGGCCGCTTTTGCTCCTCTGCCTATCAGAATGGTCGGTCTTTGTGAAGCCTTGATTTTCTCAACAGCTTCTTCGATCTGACTATCTTTCAGAGTCCATTCCGAGTCCAAAAGCCCCAATGGATAAGGAGCTATAAAATTCCCTTTCTCGATGGTCATCTCCTGAATGTCAACGGGGATGGATAAATGAGCCACTCCTCTTTGAAAAAGAGCTGCCTGCATAGCCTGAATGAGCAACGGAGATGAGGCCTCCGGATGAGCAATCATTTCTGAATAGAGGGCTAGTGGTGAAATGAATTGTTGTTGATTGAGGTATTGCTTATAGTGAGTGCCAATATGTTTCGTTGCAATCTGACCCGAGAGGACAAGTACGGGGACATGATCAAAAGCAGCATCTGCCACTCCGTTTAGCAGATTTGCCAGTCCGGGACCGGAAGTGGAGATGCAGACGCCCAGCTTTCCAGTTATTTTCGCTTCTGTCGAAGCCATAAAACCTGCTGCTGACTCGTGGCGTACAGCAATAAACTGCAGCTTTTCATCCTTCTCTATTTCGTTCAGCAGAGGGATGATTTCGCTGCCAACCACTCCGTAGATTCGCTTAATCCCCCAAGCCTTCAACTGAGCGACCAGATATTGAGCTACCGTTATTCTCATCCTGTTGCCTCCAAAACGAAGAGATCATTAACGGTTAGCATTTCTGAAAAGTGGGGAAATTATTCTGTATTTGTCTGTTTTGGCGGTCGTAAATCGGTTCATTGGCCGGATAAAATTTTAAACCCCCTCCATTAATGGAGGGGGTAAGGTTTAAACAGATCGGATATTTTTTCTTTTGGCAAGGTTACCGAAAAAGAGTACAAGCACGATTAAGCCGAGCGGAATCACCCATTCCAAGAAATCCAGATTAGGAACGATCCAATCATGTACCTTTTTGTCATCCAAAATCATCTCTCCAGCCGTATAGGCAAGGATAGCTACACCCACTTGAATAATGATGGGGAAACGCTCCATCAGCTTCATGATTAAAGTACTTCCAAAAACCATAATCGGTATGCTGATGGCAATACCTAAAATAATCAGTGGAATGTGACCTTCGGCTGCTGCAGCGATTGCGAGAACATTATCAAGGCTCATCACCAAGTCTGCAACGATAATCGTCTGTATCGCCCGAAGTAGTGACTTGCTTCCTTTGATGTTGGTTTCATCGTGATTCTCTTCTTCAGCAAGCAGTTTATACGCAATCCATACAAGCAGAATTCCCCCGAATAGTTGCATGAAGGGAATTTTCATCAACCATAAAATTGCAATCGTTAATATAACCCGAACCACTACAGCTCCGAAAGTACCCCAAAAGATGGCTTTATTGCGCAGATTCCCCGGTAAATTGCGACTCGCCAGGGCAATGACAACCGCATTATCTCCACTTAGGATCAGGTTGATCATAATGATGCTTAGGACGGCGCTTAGTGCTTGTACAGAAAAAAGATCCATGTGTTTATCCTCCCAATACTAGTATAAGGTGGATCTACGGTGTTATGCGTGCCCTGGCTTACTATTCTATTTGTCAATCGTTGGATTCAGAAACTTGTTTTTGAAGCGATTTTTTGGTTCTTCTTCTGATTCCGTTACCGATCAAGAGAACAGCTATAATTAGGGTAATGGGAAGTACCCATTCCAGGATATGCATACTTGATCCAAACCATTCTATCACTTGACGATCTTTTAGAATCATGTCCCCGGCAGTCCATGCGAGGATGGCTACACCAATTTGGACAATGATGGGGAAGCGGTTAATCATTTTTAGAATCAATCGACTGCCCCAAACCATGATCGGGATACTGATGGCTACGCCAATGATGATTAAGGTGATATGGCCTCTAGCCGCACCAGCTACAGCCAGCACGTTATCCAGACTCATCACCACATCGGCAAAGATGATCGTTTGAATAGCCGTTCTCAGGTTCGAACCCGCTTTAATAGGATCGATTTCATGGCCCTTCTCTTCGATCAGAAGTTTAAGAGCGATCCAAATGAGCAATAGCCCCCCTGCGAGCTGTAAAAAAGGGATTTTTAATAACAGTACCACGATTGCAGTTAACAGGACACGGATCGCGATCGCTCCAAAAGTCCCCCAAAAGATTGCCTTTTTTTGCTGTTCTGTGGGTAAATTGCGGCTGGCCAGCGCAATGACGATTGCGTTGTCACCGCTTAACACAATATCAATCATAAGGATGCTAAATAGTGCGGCCAGCGTCTCCATTGAGAACCAATCCATAAAAATAACCTCCTCTTAGTTTTGTAAATCACGCCTAAGGCAGGAGGCACGAAAAAAGACCTTTGCCTTAGGCAAAGGTCTTGCTTACAACTGGATAAGTTGCCAATAGAGCCGGGACTAAAGCCGAAATGACGACCCTACTGTTTAAAGCTACTCCCCTTTACGATTTAATATAATTATAAGGTCTGTATGTTTATGATGTCAATAAGAAAGGTTTCTATTTGCTGTTCATGTTGGTAGGGCCGAAGATTGCCGATCAAAAGATGACGGACAAGGAATTGAAAAAAAGAATTGCGCTTGTGAAGATCTTCACATATAATTATCCTTGAAAAAATAAATATCTTCCTTCGGGGCAGGGTGAAATTCCCGACCGGCGGTGATAGGCAATTGCCTTAAGCCCGCGAGCCGCTTTTTAGTGTGCAGGATCTAGTGCGAACCTAGAGCCGACAGTATAGTCTGGATGGGAGAAGGATGACAACAGCAGAGACAGCCTCTGTTTGTTTGAGTATGGGAAAAATGATTGCGTAATTGAGTTTGGCATGCCCTCAATGCGATAATCTGAGTATTTCTCTATGCTCTGCTTGGCTTTGCCCAAGTATTGAAACAATCAGGTGGCCTGGTTTTAGCTTGCTATGCCCTAGGAAGAGTGATTTCCTAGGGCTTTTGCGGTTTGTTGTCATCAGAATTTATAACAAAGGAGAGATTCTGATGAACCAAAGTAAGCTGCTTCAACCTGTCACGGTTGCAATTTTGGGTGCGGTTGGCTTTATCATGCAATTCTTTGATTTTCCATTGCCCATTTTCCCCTCTTTTCTAAAGATTGATTTCAGCGAGATTCCCGCACTGGTGGCTGCCCTTATTTTCGGTCCTTTTGCTGGTGTCTGGGTTGAGGGGATAAAAAATGTGATTCACTATGTCGTTACCGGTAGTGAGGTAGGCTTTCCGGTAGGGGAATTGGCCAATTTTATTGCTGGCAGCATCCTGGTCTACACGGCAGCAGTAATTTACCGAAAATATTTAACTCTTAAGGGATTAATTTATGGAATTGGTCTGGGGACACTGCTGATGGCAGCAGTAATGTCCGTTGCAAATTATTTTGTGCTCTTCCCGCTATATGATTATCTTGCTAACGGAGCTTACTCTTCTTTCTTGGACAAATTCGTCTACTCCGTCTATATGATCGGACCTTTTAATATGATCAAAGGGGCGATGGTGCTGATATTGATGATTCCGCTCTACCAGAAACTGAAGAGTTTTATCAATAGCAAGTCTAGTCAATTCAAAGCGTTATAATCTATATTGCGTCCCTCTTCTAAGATAATGAAGAGGGATGCTTATTTCTTATAGAAAAGGATGAGTGCGGTGGCGAGCAATACCAGACCGACAGATCTCTGCCAATCAATCGGAATATGACGTCCTCCAAAGAGCCCGAAGTGATCAATGATCGTACTGGCCAAAATTTGCCCCGCTATTACTGCTACCAATGCTGAAGCAACGCCAAGCTTAGGAACTGCAAGCACCATCGCAACGACAAAAAATGCTCCGCATAAACCTCCGACTAACTGCCATTTGGGCTGAGAGAGTGCGATCAAGAGATTTCCCTTTCCAAAAAATATGACAATCAAAGATAAGGCGAGTGAACCAACGAGAAATGAGAAAAGAGAAGCTTCCAGTGCACCAATTTTGGTCCCCAACACTCCATTGATGCTTGACTGAAAACCTGCCAAGATTCCGCCGATTACGGTAATGATAAGTAGAATCCAAGTCATGAATAAATCCAACTCCTTGAAATAGGTGATCTCCACTCCCTATTTGTATCATGAATCGAAGTATAATGGCAATTTACCTTACGATCACTTGGGAGTTTCCTTTATCGAGATAGAGTGATAGACTTTAACTAGAACTTTCTATCGAAAAGGGGAGAAATCATGAAGAAGAGAGTGGAAAGCAGTGTAGTCAAAGAGGCGGCAATACAAAAATTGTTGGAGAGGGGCGTTACCCTTGAAGAGATTGCCCAAATTGTATATGAAATGCAGATCCCCTATAACCCGGATCTTACTCTGGAAACCTGCTTAGATAGCGTTCATAAAGTTTTAGGGAAGAGAGAGATCCAACATGCGATATTAGTAGGAATCGAACTGGATATCCTGGCGGAAAAGGGTTTGTTGTCTGAACCGCTGCAATCGCTGATTGCTTCCGACGAAGGTTTGTTTGGCATTGATGAGACGATTGCCGTGGGCGCTTCATTTGTTTATGGAAGTATCGCCGTTACCACATTTGGTCATCTCGATAAATATAAAACCGGAATCATTAAGAAATTGGATACGAAGGCAGGAAGCAAAGTAAACACATTCCTCGATGATCTTGTTGGCGCTGTAGCAGCTTGTGCTGCAAGCCGTGTTGCCCATCAGCTGCGCGATATCGATTCGCCCGTTGAAGTAAGTCCATAGATAAGTTGATCAGCCATCCCATGCAGATGGCTTTATTTCTTCCGCAACAAAGTGTCAGAATTGCGCGTATATAAAGAATAGATGAGAGAAAGATAGACCAATAGATTAGGGAGTTGGATGAATGAAAAGAGCGATTGCATTGATGCTTGCCTTGACGATGGTATTGGGGACGAGTTTTCTCCCTGCATTTGCGGATGAAAGTGCGGATACGCGCAATCATGAAGTTTTTAAACTCGGCAATGAAGTTCTGCTTGAAAAATACCACGAGTTGATCGACGGCAAGAGAATCGGGCTGATTACAAATCAATCCGGAGTAAACAGCAAAGGCGTCAGCACCATTGAGGTGCTTGCCGGCTATAAATCTACTAATCTTGTGGCACTTTACGGACCTGAGCATGGCATTGACGGCAAGGCAAAAGCAGGACAATATGTAAAATCATATACGCATCCAACGCTTAAAATCCCTGTGTACAGCCTTTATGGCGAAACGAGAATGCCTACTGCAGAGATGCTGCGCAATATAGATGTTCTCTTGTTTGACATTCAAGACATTGGCGCCCGGTCGTATACATATATCTCAACCTTAAACTATGCGATGAAGGCTGCTCAGAAATATCATAAGCAGATGATTGTATTGGACCGACCTAACCCCGTTGGGGGAGAGATTGTGGATGGGATGATGCTTGAGGATGGCTTCCAATCTTTCGTCGGTGTTGACATCCTGCCGATGGCACATGGCATGACGGTGGGTGAATTGGCCCTTTACTTTAACCGCAATATTGGCGCCGATCTGATCGTGATTCCGATGGAAGGTTATACGCGCGATATGGTCTGGCAGGATACTGGCCTGAAGTGGATTCCTACTTCACCCATGATTCCGGATATCGATTCAGTATTTGGCTATATGGCTACAGGTATGGGTGAAGGAACCGGGATTTTTCAGGCGGACAAGTTCAAATGGATTGGCGGCAAAGGAATTGACTCCGCCAAATATGCAGCGTTGCTCAATCAAGCCAATCTTGGTGGCATTACGTTCATCCCTGAAAATAGGGGCAGCGCCGGCGGCGTGCGCCTGAAGATTGAGGATTATCATATCTTTAACCCTGCGAAAACGGGCATCTATGCGCTTGCCTATGCGCGCATCCTTAATCAATTTAAAGTTCCAAAAAGCGGAAAGTCGACTGTCATGTTTGATAAAATTCTGGGCAACAGCAAATTTGGCCAGTATTTGGAACAGAATCTTGCTCCTCAGCAAATAGAAGAGCTATACAGCAACGATCTGGAGATATTTAAAGAGCAGAGAAAAGCCTATTTAATCTACCCAAGCAGCAAGGATCTGGCAGAATTGCATAGCGGTGAATCGCCAAAGGATGAGAATAGAAATGCAGATTCTACAGACGGGAATGCAGGTATGGTAGATGCCGGGAATGACCCTAAGACAGAGGAGAAGGTGGTCTATCTCACTTTTGATGACGGTCCTTCGGTTCAGACGGCTAAGATTCTTGATATTTTAAAGAAAGAAAAAGTGCCCGCCACTTTCTTTGTGATTGGCAGCCATATTAAGGGAAAAGAAGAGATTCTCCAACGGATGATGAAGGAAGGGCATGTGATTGGCAGCCATACCTATTCACATGATTACTCAACCCTATATAAAAACATAGATGCATTCTTTCAAGATTTGGAGAAAGGAAACCGCTTGATCGAAGAGGCGACTGGAACGAAAGTAGAACTGATACGTTTTCCGGGTGGAAGCAACAATGAAGTAAGCAAGCGGGTGCAAGATCCGAAACGATATAACCAGGATCAATGGATTATGACCGATCTCATAAGAGAGACAACCAAAAGAGGCTATCGCTATTTTGATTGGAATGTAAGCATCGGTGACTCCTCCTTTGGACTTGCCAAAACAGAGGATATGATGAAGCGAGTGAAGGATGGCATCAAAGACAAGCGGGAGGCGGTTCTGCTTCTGCATGATGCTCCCCATAAGGAAAGCACGGTTCAAGCACTTCCTGAGATCATCGCCTACCTAAAGTCTCAAGGCTACTTCTTTAAGGTATTGGATCGGGATTCTCCGCATGTAGAGTTGGGTTCGAACTCCAATTAAAATATTTTCTATTTATTGCAACCCTTTTTGTGCATGTAACGTCAATTGAAGTAAAATAACCGAAAAGGGGTTGGTTTCTTTGTTAAGAAAGGTTTTGCGCATCAGCCTGATCGTGGCCATGATCTCTTTCTGTTTCTCCGTGATTAACATTTCTCAGCATACAGAAACAGCGCGCGCAGCGGAAAACGACAATGTTGGCTCAATCAGTGTTACTGGAAGAGGAGAGATTACGGTCAAACCCGATGTGGCCTATGTGCAAGTAGGGCTGCAAACCACAGGTGCAACAGCTAAGGAGTCCCATGAAGCCAATGCGAAGCAATTTGCCGAGATTTCAAAGGCATTAAAAGATTTGAAAATTGCAGATAAAGATGTTAAAACCACTCGTTTCAGTACATACCCCAATTATGAGTGGATCAACAATAAGAATGAATTGAAAGGATTTATTACAGAGCAGATCATCCAAATAACGTACCGCGATATTGATCAGATCGGCACCTTGTTAGATAAATTGGCTGACGCAGGAGCAAATCGTGTCGAGAGTATCCAATACAGCTCCGAAAAGTTGGAAGAATACCAGTTAAGCGCAATCGATAAAGCGATTGATCAGGCCCGCGTAAAGGCTGATCGGATGGCGAGCCGAATCGGCGTTAAGATCAAGGGCGTTGCCTCGATCAGCGAAAATGGCTTAAACAGCAATCCCATCTATTTTAATCCATCCATGATCAGCGCAAAAGAGATGGCTTTTGATTCCGCTTCTTCCACTCAAGTCTATCCCGGAGAGTTGAAGATCGAGGCCACAGTTACGGTAGTTTACTCATATTAACCTATTAGGAGTAGCACTCTGCCAGACCAGAGTGCTTTTTTCTTTTTCGTACATATTTTCATATGGTGCAGGAGACAAATAAGGGTAACGGATATGTAAGGAGGAGGTAAATATGTATACCAGTCTGTTGTATATTGCATTGATCGTCGTGCTTTTATCTCTCATTTTCTCCATTATAGCGATCCGCCGTCAGCAAAACAAAGAGATGGATGAAGGGATTGGTGTAACGACAAGAAACCCGGTGATTGCTAATCCTATTTTTATTTCCTATGTGCTTTTTCCGATCGCCATACTGATCGGTGTAGCCATTCTGTTTTATTTTCTAAAGTAAAGTTGGAGGTAAACTGATGGATCGCAAAAGATATTATGTCTCTGTTCAAGCAAGAAGAATCATGGAGAATCAGGGCGATGCTGCTTATGAACTGGAAATAGAGGCAACACCGGAGGAAATTGGATATCTGCAAGAGATCTTTGATAAGATGGCGAGCGTTGAGCATTCGGCTTATTGGCGAGCGCATATTCCAGGCGTACCTTATCATCATGATGATGAAAACGATGCTACGGATGCCTATCTGAAAGATGTTTATCGGCTTCTTTTCACTTTGGGCACGGATGAAACAAAAGAGCATATCATGTCGATGAATATTTTGGATTAGCCATTCAAGATGAACGCTCCGACAAGCAGGATGTTTGCCTGCTTTTATTGAATTAAAAGAAAGATTTGGGACATAGAGGAGGAGTCAAGATGGAGGAAATCGTAAGTCTGGAATGGTTGGCCGGTCATTTGAACCGCCCCAATATCCGAGTTATCGATTGTCGATTTCAATTGGGATCACCAAAGGCAGGCAGGGAAAGCTATGAAAGAGGTCATATCCCTCATGCTTTCTACTTTGACTTAGAAGAGGATTTATCCTCGCCAGTCGGAAAACATGGCGGCAGGCATCCATTGCCCGATCTGGATCTGCTTGCAGATAAATTGGGGAAAGCGGGGATCGATGCTGATACGGCCGTAGTTCTCTATGATGATCAAGGTGGGCCATTTGCATCCCGGCTTTGGTGGCTGTTACGATACATGGGACATAAGAAAGCAGCCGTTTTGGATGGAGGATATTCCCAGTGGGTAAATCAGGGTTATCCCGTCACAACTGAGAAGCCTGTCTCTCAACCCAAGGTATTTCAGATTCAAGTACAGAAGGATATGCTGGTCCGGATGGAAGAGGTAAAAGCAAAATTGGGGGAAGATGGGGTGACGATCATTGATTCACGCGATGCCAAACGATATCGCGGCGAGGAAGAGCCAATTGATCCGGCAGCCGGACATATTCCGGGAGCAGTAAATTATTTTTGGAAGGATAGTTTGGCTGCTGATGGACATTGGAAATCGGCAGAAGAACTGCGGACTCATTTTTCGGCATTGTCACCTGAAGATGAAATTATTGTCTACTGCGGTTCAGGAGTTACCGCCTGTCCCAATGTCTTATCCTTACACAGAGCCGGATTTAAAAAGATACGTCTGTATGCCGGAAGCTGGAGCGACTGGGTGTCATATGCAGAGAATCCGATAGAAAAGAGCGGTATGTAGAGAATGGTTGACCGCAACAGAAAAGAATGTCCACTGTGTCAAACGAGTCAAGTACATCGGTTAGAGGAGATCGATTCTCCTGTCTATTATATTTGCTCCATCTGCAAATTGATCTATCTGGATCAGGAATACCTCATTCCTCCTGAGAGGGAGAAAGCCCGGTATGACAAGCACCGGAACTCATTAGAGGATGCAGGTTATGTGCAGATGTTTGAGCAATTTATCGCGCAGGCAGTATTGCCTTTTGTGCCCAAAGGGGGAAGAACATTAGATTTTGGTTCTGGGCCGGTACCTGTGCTTCAAGTCCTCTTGGAACGGAAGGGGTATCCAACTGAGATCTATGATCCTTTTTATGCCCCCGTGAAAATCTATGAAGGAAAGAAATATGACCTGATCACCTGCACGGAGGTATTAGAGCATATATATCAACCGCAAACGGCATTTTCTACTTTTTCAAGCTCCCTTCATGCGGGTGGGATTCTGGCCATTATGACCCAATTTTATCCTTCGGTAGAACAGTTTAAGAGTTGGTGGTATCGCAGGGATGAGACGCACGTTCGGTTCTACTGCACAGAGACTTTTGTCTGGATTGGTCGTCATTACCCTTTTGAAACAGTTTGGTATAATAATAAGAATATTGTGATTTTAAAGAGGTTGTGAAATTTTTCACATAAGTTTCAATAAGTTATGGCAATAATTTGAAAGTGAATAAAGTCTTCTAGAAAAATCAAAAGCATCTTTCTATACTTAAAGTGTAAAGGAACAATCATCCAGAAATTAGAGAAAGAAAGTTAAATCTATGAAGGGAGAGATCTTTATGGTAAGCTTCTTAAGAGAAAACAAAACGGCTTCATATCTTCTTTTAATCGTTCGTCTTTACATTGGTTGGGAATGGCTGAAGGCCGGTTGGGAGAAAATCACAGGCGGTTTTGATGCCTCCGGATTTTTAAAAGGAGCAATCAGTAAAGCGACAGGTGAACATCCTGCAGTGCAAAGCTGGTGGGCTAATTTTCTGGACGGATTCGCCTTACCTAATGTGGGACTATTTAACTTCTTGATTCCTTGGGGGGAATTTCTCGTCGGTCTTGGACTTATACTCGGATGTTTAACGACAGCGGCCGTCTTTTTTGGAATGGTGATGAACTTCGCCTTCATGTTTAGCGGAACAACCAGCACCAACCCGCAGATGCTTCTCTTATCCATCTTCGTCATTGTCGCCGGTTTCAATGCAGGCAGGATCGGTTTAGACTATTATGTAATTCCTGTATGGCGCAAGTGGTGGAATGAGCGGTTTAGGAAAGAGAATACGATAGTGACAAGATCATAAAGTATAAATAACGGTTTGACTTGGCCATCTTTATCTCATGTTATTGAGATAGAGATGGCTTTTCTCTTTTGTATAACATCATAAAAAGGGTTTTCATTTTTCGCATAAAGAGAGATAATGATGAACATAGATAGGCAAATATCTATATGATAAAAATGAAGTATAAGATAAAGGAGCAGAGAAATGAACCCTTCAAATAAAATTCGTGTGGCAGTTCTATATGGCGGACAGTCGGGTGAACATGAGGTATCGCTTCTGTCAGCCCGATCAGTGATTTCAGCAATGGACCCTGAGAAATACGAAATTATCCCGGTTGGCATCTCCAAAACTGGAGAATGGTTGAGCGGAGAAAGCTCAGTGAAGCTTTTAAGCAATGGGGATAACAAGAATATCAGCAATAAATTAACCGTACTTTCAGAGCAAACAGCGGTGGTTGATGCGAGAAAATCTTTTCTCAGCGCTTTTGGGCAAGAGGTCGATGTAATCTTTCCGATCTTGCACGGACCAAACGGAGAAGATGGATCGATTCAAGGGCTGCTCCAATTGGCCAATAAACCGTATGTGGGCGCAGGCATTTTAGCCTCTGCAGTGGGAATGGACAAAATCTTCATGAAGCGTTTATTTGCAGAAGCAGGTCTTCCCCAAGCCGATTTTAAGGGTTTTTTGCGCAGAGACATAGAGCAGAAGCTGGAGATGGTGCTTGATGAGATCGAAGGGCGCTTTGGCTATCCCTGCTTTGTCAAACCGGCCAACTTGGGATCAAGTGTAGGTATCTCTAAAGCGCATAACCGTGAGGAACTGGTAGATGCGCTTCATTTAGCCTGCCGTTATGATCGCAAAATTATTGTGGAAGAAAGCATCAATGGCAGAGAGATAGAGGTAGCTGTCCTCGGCAATGAAGATCCCATCGTCTCCGTTGCGGGAGAGATCATCGCAGGAAACGAATTCTATGACTATGAAGCAAAATATACGGATGGCAATTCGCAGTTGATCATTCCCGCGCCGATCAGTGAACAAGAGGAGAAATTGATTCAGGAACTGGCGATAAAAGCTTTTCAAGCCATCGATGGAGCAGGTCTTGCTCGTGTCGATTTCTTTATTGAACGTGAAACAGGCAAAATCTATATAAACGAGATTAACACCATGCCGGGATTTACCGCGTATAGCATGTATCCTTTGCTTTGGCAGCATTCAGGGATTTCCTATCCTGAATTGATTGACCGTCTCATCCAGTTAGCCATCTTAAGACATAAGGATATGAATCGATAACCTTTAATAGCTGGCATAATAGAACCAACTGGACAAAAACTAAAGAGTGTAGTACATTTTGTACTGGAAATCTCTTATTCGACAGATTGATATAGGCAATGGGAAGGGGCAGCAGTATGTTAGAAGCGGCAATGAAAAACTTTTTCCTCTACTTATCCAAGAACCGTACGTTAAACAAAGCAGCAAAAAAATGGGGTCTTCGTTTTGGAGCCAACCGTGTGGTTGCCGGGGAGACCATCGCAGAGGCGATTGATAAGGTACGGGAGCTAAATGCTCAAGGATTACTGGTCACTTTAGACCATCTTGGCGAATTTGTGAATGATGAGTCAGAAGCAATTGAATCGGCAGAGTATTGTATCAAGACGTTAAGAGCGATTCACGAATCCGGGGTAAAATCCAACCTCTCTCTGAAAATGACTCAGCTTGGCCTTGATATCAGCCGTGAACTCTGCATGTCCAATATGCGAAATATCCTTAAGGTAGCAAAGGAATGCAATAACTTTGTCCGCATCGACATGGAGGATTATTCGCACTGTCAGGTTTCGATCGATATCTATAAGGAGCTTCGCCAAGAATTTGACAATGTGGGGATCGTGCTTCAGGCCTATCTCTATCGTACTGCAAAGGATGTAGAGGATCTTCAATATCTTAAGCCCAACTTCCGCCTTGTTAAGGGTGCCTACAAAGAGTCACCTGAAGTGGCCTATCCTCTAAAAAAGGATGTTGATGAGAACTTTAAGAAGATCATCGCCATGCAATTGAAAAGCGGCAACTATGCAGCGATTGCTACGCATGATGATCAAATCATCAACTTTACCAAAGAGTTTGTGAAGGAACATAATATAAGCAGAGATCAATTTGAATTTCAAATGCTGTATGGCATCCGGACACAATCGCAACTGGAGCTTGCCAAAGAGGGATATAAGATGCGTGTCTACGTGCCGTATGGAAATGATTGGTACGGATATTTCATGCGCCGCCTTGCGGAGCGTCCTGCCAACGTTGCATTTGTGTTGAAGGGATTATTCAAGAAATAGGCTTGATCATCATATGAAAACCCGCCAAATGGGCGGGTTTTTCTGCAATTAGCAAGGGATCAACGAATTAACTGTCCAAGCTGATCCGGAGCTTTTTATTCACTTTCTGTTCATGCTTCCATCCCACATAGCAATCGATGGGTTTCAGCATTTTGTTTAAATAGATTGTGGCAAGTAAAGGGAAATTTTTCTTCTTACGGTAACGCAGATCGATAAATCTGACCTCATAGCCGAAGTCGGTTTCGCATACTTCCGCATAAGGGAAGCGCGAGAAGTATAAAAAATTTTGGATATCGCGAGGTTGTTTGGCTGCTTCAAGGATTGCGTTATGCTGGTCTGCCAACGAGAGAGTTTCTACCCAAGTAACTTCCGTTTTCCGGATTGTTCCGATCCTTACAATGGAGCCCTCATAATAAATGAGATCCCAATGGAGGGGATGGAGAGTGGGAAAAAGGTGCAATTGCCCCTCTTTGGATAAATTTTTCATCGTCTGATGTGAAATTCTTCGTTTGAACCAGATCCGCCAACAAGTATAAAGCGTTAGAAAGGAATAGATCGACGCAAAAGTGATGCCGGGAGAAAGTCCTCCTGCGATGCAGAGCATCCCTGCCAAATGTGCGGAGAAAATCACCCAATCAAAGATGGGCAAAACATTCCACGAGATCCATCTCTCTGTGAAGGGGCGGAATGCCTGTGTCCCATATCCGTTCAGCAGATCGGTCAGTACATGAAGAAAGAGAGCGATCGAAGTCCAGAGCATTAAACTATGGAGATTGGCGCCTGCAAATAAAAATGACAGCGCTAAAGGAATGAACAGCGCATAAAGAAATAAGGCCGGCAGGGAATGAGACATCCCACGATGATTACGTACATAGAAAGAGGTTCCCTTTATGCGATAAAGCGTATCGATGTCGGGTGCTTGTGAGCCCAAAATGCAGGCTAAGAGAATTGCTTCGTTCATGCCAGGGGCGGAAGCAACCGCAGGGTCCAAATGTGCCAATCCTGCAAGGCCAACGCCCATGATCAAGTGTGTCCCTGTATCCAATCATGTCTTCTCCCTTTTTTGTGTTATATACTTATATTTTATCATTTTTACCAATATTTAACCTGATTCAGCCATTTTCTTTATCTATAAAAGCTATAGGGGTTAAAAGTATATGAACAAATCCAATCTTGTTGAATCTTTATTAGCTTGGTTTTATAGAGAAAAACGCGACTTGCCTTGGCGTAAATCAAAGAATCCTTATCATGTCTGGGTATCGGAAATCATGCTGCAGCAAACGCGCGTAGACACAGTGATTCCATATTATGAACGATTTATGAGCAGCTTTCCCACCCTTTCAGATCTGGCCAACGCCAGCGAAGAAGAGGTGCTAAAGCATTGGGAAGGTTTGGGGTATTACTCTCGTGCCCGTAATCTTCATGCGGCTGTAAAGGAGGTAGTCGCAAAATACGGGGGAGTTGTGCCCAGTGAAGAAGAGGAGATCAGCAAGCTTAAAGGGATTGGCCCATATACCAAAGGAGCCATTTTGAGCATTGCCTACGATAAACCAGTCCCAGCCGTAGATGGAAACGTGTTACGCGTGATCAGCAGGCTATTTGCCATTGAAAAAGATATTGCCAAACAATCTGTACGCAAGGAGATTGAAGCGATTGTTCAAACGCTGATTCCCAAAGAAGATCCCTCAGGATTTAATCAAGCATTGATGGAGTTGGGAGCGCTTATCTGCGTCCCCCGCAGTCCTAAATGCAGTATATGCCCCGTTCAAGAGGAGTGTGTTGGGAAAGAACAAGGAAAGGCGGATAAACTGCCCATTAAAAATGTGAAAGAGAAAAAGCGAGATGTGGATCTGATCACGATGATCTTCCAGCAGGATGAAAAGGTATTGATTCATCAACGTAATGAGGCTCTGCTAAAGGGATTATGGGAATATCCAAGCTGGGAGAAGAGCAAGGAAGAGCAGCTTACTGCCGATCGGCTGTCCAGTTTCTCTCTAAGCTCTTTTGGCATCTATGCCGAGCAATTTCATTATTTGGGGAAAATTGAGCATATCTTTTCTCATTTGCGCTGGAAGATCGAGGTCTATTTTGCTCCAGTCGAGGAGATTACAGAGAATATTGAAGAGAAGGATGCTTCCTATCGTTGGGTTGATATTAAGGACTTGGAGCACTATCCATTTCCGGTTCCTCACCAGAAGGTGAGAAACTTATGGAAGAAAAGATAAATAATCCCGCCCAGTATATATCCGGGCGGGAATTTCATGATTTTTTATTTGCTTGCTGCGTAGCGTTTTGCTACTTCGTCCCAGTTGACCACATTCCAGAAAGCATTAATGTAGTCAGGGCGTTTGTTTTGGTACTTCAAGTAATAAGCATGCTCCCACACATCAAGGCCAAGGATGGGAGTTTTTCCTTCCATAATTGGAGAGTCTTGGTTAGGTGTGCTCGTGACGCTCAGTTTGCCGTTATCCACAACCAACCATGCCCAACCGCTGCCAAATCGGGTTGTTGCTGCTTTCGTAAACTCTTCCTTAAATTTCTCAAAGCTACCAAAGGCGCTGTTGATTGCATCAGCTAGCTCTCCGCTTGGAGCGCCGCCTCCATTTTTGCTTAAGATCTCCCAGAAGAGAGTATGGTTGGCATGTCCGCCGCCATTGTTGCGAACCGCGGTCCGAATATCTTCAGGAACACTGTCTAAGTTGGAGAGCAACTCATCGAGAGACTTATCGAAAAGTTCAGGATGCTTCTCTAATGCAGCATTTAAATTATTCACGTAAGTTGCATGATGGCGATCATGGTGAATCTCCATGGTTTGTGCGTCAATATGTGGCTCCAATGCGTCAAACGGATAAGGTAACGCAGGTAATTCATGTTTAGCCATTTTCCATGCCTCCTTTTCAATATTACCAATATGTAGTTGCAATCTAATTATAAAAACAAATCATTTAAAAAATCAATACATAGACAATAAATAAGTTTAATAAGTAATTCTTCTCCTTTTCGCCCTATAATAATTTAATCTTAAAACGTATCCCTTATGCATGTAAGAGAAGAAAAAGCTCGCAGAATCATGTTCGATTCCACGAGCATCGGAAACATCTTTATCTTTTACCGTATGTGTCATACATGCGGTTCAATGTATGTTCTTTTATTTCGCTTACCACTTTCTACATAAAGCGAATATATTCCGATTGTTTTGTACGAATCTCATCGATCATTTTTTTAATATATTCTTCGTGAAGAATACGTTCTATGCGATCTTTTTTCATTTTCGTATTCCAAGAAATATCGATCTGCAATGAGAAGAATTGAAAACTAAGCATGGTAAATCTCCTTTCAATCAAATTGCTTAATCACTAAGCAGAATCTTTCTCCGTATTTAGCCATTCCATGAACTTAACAACTGATTTACTCTTTGCATTCATTATCCATCCCTCCGTTTTTTCATTTTTAAGTGCAAGAAAACCTCCATTCCTTTTACTCCTGCCGCATCACCTCCTATAAACATAAAAAACCACAGGCGGGCAGACCTGTGGTAAGCTTTCTCCTTACAACGTAAAGTGCATAAGAAAACCACAGGCAGATCGACCTGTGGCAAGCTAGCGAGTGAAATTAGTATCTTTTGCTCCCTTGAGGCCAATCTGAAGAGGAATTTGAAATTTTATAATGGTTTCCGATATTTAACAACATCTTCATGGCCTCCTTTCATGGTTAAAATTCTTTACAAAGGTAATTATAACCACATCGATTCTCATTTGTAAAGCATTTTTTCTAAAAATTGCTTGAATAGGAAAATGGATAAAAACCAACTCAAAGGAGAAGATACTGATATGGGAGGTGATTTCAATATGGCTAAGAAACCAACTGCAGGAACAGATGTACAAAAAGTTCGTGCTCAAAATCAAGCTGCAGAACAAGGAGTGAATGCTGAATTCGCTAGCGAAACCAACGCTGCCGAGGTACGCAAACAGAATCAACAATCAGAAGCAAACAAATAACGATAAAAATAGTAATAGCAAAACTCGCCGAGACCCGTCATCTAGACGGGTTCTATTATGATGCACCAAAGGAATCATTGATCTTTACCGCGAACGTTAACATATCCTGATGATTTGCCTCCTATCCTCATTAGGGGGTTTTTTTCTTAGCTTCATTTATTGTAAAATAATATCATTACGGTACTTACATAGTTCAGGAAACGAGGAATCAGCGGTGAAGATACGTAATTTTCGTTTAAACGATTATGCCCAAGTTCTTCATATTTGGAGGGCTACCAACTTAGATCAGGAGGGTGCAAGTCTCGACTCGATTGCCAAACAGATTTCCTGGGATAGTGAATTGATCTTAGTCGCAGAGGAAGACGAGAAAGTGATTGGAGTGATCATGGGAAGCATTGATGGAAATCGCGCCTACTTCTATAGACTTTCCGTTTTGCCAGAGTTTCAACGCAGGGGGATTGGTCACCAACTGGTGAGCGAATTGGAAAATCGGTTCCGTGCCAAAGGTGTTACGGAAGTGGTGATTATGGTCAATCAAAACAGCAGGCAGGCACTCTCATTTTATCGTTCATTGGGGTATCAAGTTGAACAACTCGTTACCTTGTCCAAATCAATTGGATAATTGCACTATGTCGTTCCGTTTAGATGAATCATATTTTAGAGGGAGTTCTGTTCATGAGTCCTCCAAGAGAAGGGGAGCGATTTAAGATCGCAAGCTACAAACATGATGGCAAGATGCACCGCACATGGGAAGGATCGATTCTTTTATCCAATGGTTCAAGCTATATTTGCGGGAATGACCAAATCCGCGTACGGGAATCGGATGGGAAAGCATGGATCACCCGTGAGCCTGCCATCTGTACGTTCTATCCTTCGGAATGGTTTAACGTGATCGCGATGTTGCGCCTTGACGGAGTTTATTATTATTGTAACATTGGTTCTCCTTCGATCTGGAAAGATCATGTGCTGACCTACATCGATTACGATATCGATGTTAAAATCTATCCCGACTGGTCGTATGAGATTTTGGACGAAGAAGAGTTTCAGCACAATAGCGAGAAGATGAATTACCCCTTTACCGTGATTACAAAGGTAAGGGAGGCCACGGCTAGAGTGATTACTTTAATGCAAGATCGGCGTGGACCTTTCGAACAAAATTTTATAGAACAGTGGTATGAACGCTTTAACGTAATTTCCGAAAGAACTCTCCCGCCTCAAGGAACGTGAAGGGCACAGCCCAGTGAGTAGGCGGGAGATGAATTTCGGTTGGCGATAGCCAACTGATGTGGTAATCTATTGTTAGAACGGACGCCTTCGGAGCGAAGGAAAGCGTAAAGGGTTCTTGTGCGTGGCTTACCGTTCGGCGAACACGCACAAGTCGCTTGAAGCCTCCACCTCAAGCTAAGCGTAGGTGGCGGGTAGTTCACAAGAGTTTAGGGTACTTATGCAATCGTAAGTACCCTAAAATCGTCTGAGAATCGGATCTCTGATCCAGCCAATTTCCGGAAATAAGCATTAGAGCAACGATAATGCATAATCGGCAGCTTGAATGGTGTATTGGATATCTTCTTCTGTATGAGCTGTTGTTATAAACCAGGCTTCAAACTTGGAAGGCGCAAGTAAAATCCCTTCCTTCAAAATTGCTTTGAAGAAGCGGGCATAGAGCTCGCTGCTGGCTCTACCTGCATCCGCATAATTGTTGACGGGCCCATCGATGAAGTGAGTGGAGAATGCTCCTTTTATGCGGTTGATCGTTAACGGAATCTTATATTTGCTTGCGGAGCGGGAAATTCCTTCCGCCAAGAGCTGCCCGAGTTGATCCAATCTTTCGTAGGTTCCGGGTTTGGACAGCTCTTCCAGGCAGGCAATACCGGCTAAGATCGATGCAGGGTTACCCGCCATCGTTCCAGCTTGATAAGCAGGTCCAAGCGGTGCAACTGTCTCCATGATATCCACACGTCCGCCGTACGCACCGATTGGGAGTCCGCCTCCAATAATTTTACCCAGTGCAGTTAAATCGGGGGTAACGCCAAGAAGATTTTGGGCTCCGCCATACATAAAGCGAAATCCTGTAATCACCTCATCATAAATGACGAGCGCTCCATGACGATGCGTTATCTCATTTACGCCTTCCAGAAAACCGGCTTTAGGGGCAACAATTCCGAAATTGCCCACGATGGGTTCAACCAATACGGCGGCAATCTGATCCCCCCATTGATTCATTGCCTCTTCATATGCATCCAAATCATTATAAGGGACGGTTATGACCTCTTCTGCGATACTTGTCGGGATGCCTGCGCTGTCAGGTATGCCCAGGGTTGAAGGACCGGAACCCGCAGCCACCAGAACCAGATCAGAATGTCCGTGGTAACAACCTGCAAATTTAATAATCTTATTCCTGCCTGTATAGGCTCTTGCCACGCGAATGGTAGTCATAACCGCTTCTGTTCCGGAATTGACGAAGCGTATCTTCTCCATTGAGGGAATTGCCTCGCGGATCATGGTAGCAAACTGAATTTCAAATGGAGTTGGTGTGCCGTATAAAGTTCCGTTATAAGCGGCTCTGGAGATTGCTGCGGCAATATGCTCATTGCCGTGGCCGACAATTAAAGGGCCATAAGCGCATAGGTAATCGATATAACGGTTCCCATCCACATCCCATATATAAGCCCCTTTCGCTTTCTCCATAAATACGGGAGCTCCCCCGCCTACTGCTTTAAAAGAGCGTGAGGGGCTGTTGACACCACCTACTATCACTTTCAGGGCTTCTTCATAATAGCGTTCCGAATTGAGAAATTTCATCGTCTAAACCCTCCCCACTTGGTGTGTATCTGGTCTTAACAATACCATAACAGACAGATGAGAAAAATAATTTTTCTTGGAAGGATTCATGATTGGTCAGCACGAATAGTCTATATGTAAAGATACAGAAAAAATGGCGACTGCCGAGCCAGTGGCGAGGAGAGAGCCGTTACATGAGGAGAGGACAGACTGAAAATGGGGGAAATTTTAAGAAGAAAGATATTTGCTTGTGGTTTAACCTTTTTCTTTCTATCTCTTTTACTGCCGCATTCCGCTTTGGCTTCAGAGTCAGAGCCTATTTTCTTTTATGTCGATGACCAACCGCTTACATTTTCGGATGTGAAACCAGAAATTAAGGAAGACTTTCTCTTCTTCCCCGTAAGAACCTTTACAGATCTCTTAGGCTTGGAAACAAGCTGGAATCCTGATACCGCCACTCTTTTAATTGGAAATGGCGAAGATAAGAGGTCCCTCGATCTTACTCAACATCTGATCACCACTTCTTCTGGTGAGACTATAGAGTCAAATCTTTATATTAAAAATGGACGTGTAATGGTTCCGCTTGACGGTATTGTCAAGCTTTTTTCCTATGAGGTAAGCTGGCTGGCAGATGGCAAGCTTCTCCGGATGAAGAGCGCTGCGTCGGCAACTTCGGATGAACAGCTCATTCACACTATTCAAGCACAGCTTGATGCAGAGATAAGAAAAAAAGAGATGCAACAGGATGTCAAAGAAAAACCGGCAGTCTCAGCAATAAAAATAACTGAACTTGATCAGCAGGCAAATCATCAAAAAGGTGATGGAGCGGCAGCACCTGCTCCTGCCTCTGCAAAAAAGAGCAACGCCGTTCAGAAAAAGAAGAAAGTCGCTTATCTAACGTTTGATGATGGACCTACAAGCAACTCTACGGCTGAAATCCTCGATATTTTGGCAAAGTATAAAGTAAAGGCCACCTTTTTTATGTTGGACGGAAATGTGTCAAAAAATCAAAAACTGGTGAAGCGCATCGTAGAGGATGGGCATGCAATCGGTTCCCATGGGGTTACCCATTCCGTGGAGAAATTTTATAAATCAAAAGAAAGTGTGCTTGGAGAGATGAAACAGGGATTAACAACTTTGAAAAAAGTGACGGAAGTAGAGAGTAAATTGATTCGTGTGCCTTATGGAAGCAAACCGCATATGAAAAAAGAGTACATCGCAGCGATTGAAAAGGCCGGTTATAAAATGTGGGATTGGAATGTAGATAGTCAAGATTGGCGATATGCAAAGGAACCGAAGAAAATTATTGCCAATACGATCGCCCAAGTGGAAAAAGTGGCAAAACGCGGGCAGCCGCCCATAATCTTGATGCACGATAAGAATACAACCGCTGTTGCTTTACCTGAGATTATTGAGTATCTTCTTAAACATGGCTATCAGTTGGAACCAATCACAAATGAAATGGAAGCTTATCACTTTTAATCATCAATGAATAAAGAATAGCCTGTTGTTTAAATTAAGAATACCAAGATTAACAATTACCATGAACTGTTTAAGAAAGGAATGTGAAGATGAGAGGTAGAGTAAAGTGGTTTAATGCCGATAAAGGATACGGCTTTATTGAGAAAGATGAGGGCGGAGATGTTTTTGTCCATTATTCTGCCATTCAAGGAGAGGGATTTAAAACCCTTGATGAAGGTCAAGAGGTTGAATTCGATATCGTAGAAAGCGATCGTGGTCCCCAAGCATCCAATGTCGCAAAGTTGTAAAAGAACTTCGATTATTCCTTAACCCGAAGAATCACTTCAGGCTTGAAACTTTTAGATGCTATAAATCACAGGAAAATGCTCGGCAAATGCCGAGTTTTCTTTGTATAGCAGATGAATCAACTTGTGGTTTTCTTACTTCATACCCTTGACGAGGAATTTGTCCGGCTCTGGTGGATATATTGGTTAGGATGTGTTAATTTTATAATAGAAGATCCGGATATTTATTCGAATACATAGTTATGGACAAATGCAGATTTGTGAACTGCAGAATATGAAATAGTAAGCGATTTCAAATTATCGAAAAAGGAGGGGCAACCGGTGCCCAGCAGAAAATTAGAGAAGTTTCTCAACGAGAATTTAGATGAGTTAAAACGAAATGGTCTCTATAATGAGATCGATCCGCTCGAAGGTCCCAATGGCCCGGTCATTAAGATCTCCGGTAGAGAAATGATCAATTTATCTTCGAACAACTACCTGGGATTAGCTACTGATGAGAGGTTAAAGGAAGCTAGCATAGAGGCCATACATAAATATGGAGTCGGGGCTGGAGCAGTCAGAACAATCAATGGAACGTTAGATCTGCATATCCAGCTTGAAGAGAAATTGGCCCAATTTAAGCATACGGAGGCTGCCATTGCATATCAATCGGGATTTAACTGCAATATGGCTGCTATTTCCGCTGTGATGGATAGCGGAGATGCAATCCTGTCTGACGAGTTAAATCATGCCTCGATTATTGATGGATGCAGGCTGTCGAAAGCAAAGATCATCAGGTTTAACCATTCCGATATGGATGATTTAAGAAAGAAGGCAAAGGAAGCAGTCGAATCTGGCTCGTATAATAAAGTGATGGTGATTACAGATGGCGTATTCTCTATGGATGGAGATATAGCGAAGCTTCCTGAAATCGTAGAGATTGCCGAAGAATTTGATCTGATCACTTATGTAGATGACGCACATGGATCTGGAGTATTGGGAAACGGAGCGGGTACCGTAAAGCATTTTGGTTTATCGGATCGCATTGATTTTCAAATTGGCACACTATCCAAAGCGATTGGTGTAGTTGGAGGCTATGTTGCAGGCAAGAGAGAATTAATCGATTGGCTCAAGGTACGAAGCCGGCCATTCCTTTTCTCAACAGCTTTGACACCGGGCGATACCGCAGCTTGTATCAAAGCCATTGACCTTCTGATGAGCAGCAGTGAATTGCAAAACAGGCTTTGGGAAAATAGCAGATATCTAAAAGAAGGATTAAAGAAGCTCGGCTTTAACATTGGAGCGAGTGAAACACCTATTACGCCTTGTATCATCGGTGAGGAAGTGCAAACCCAAGAATTCAGCAAAAGACTGATTCAAAATGGAGTATATGCCAAATCGATCGTTTTCCCAACCGTACCAAGGGGAACAGGAAGAATTCGAAATATGCCGACAGCCGCCCATACCAAAGAGATGCTGGATCAAGCGTTATCCGTTTATGAAAAAGTAGGCAAAGAGATGGGGATTATTTAAAAAACATACGCATCAAGAGATACGTACGGGGGGATTTTCATTGAAGAAGATATTAGTTACAGGTGCATTGGGTCAAATCGGTTCCGAGCTTGTGATAAAATTAAGAGAGATTTACGGTTCCGATCATGTCATAGCCACCGATATCCGAAAAACAGATAATCCGGTTGTAAGCTCGGGTCCATTTGAGATCCTTGATGTCATGGATGCGGAGAATATGTTGGCCATTGCCAAACGGTTTCAGGTAGATACCGTGATCCACCTGGCGGCCCTATTATCCGCAACGGCAGAAGCAAAGCCGCTCCTTGCATGGAACTTAAACATGGGAGGGCTGGTCAATGCCTTAGAAGTAGCAAGAGAATTGAATTGCCAATTTTTTACCCCGAGTTCCATAGGCGCATTTGGCCCGACCACCCCTAAGGATCAGACCCCGCAGGATACGATTCAAAGGCCAACTACAATGTACGGAGTCAATAAGGTATCGGGAGAATTGCTTTGCGACTATTACTATTATAAATTTGGCGTAGATACGAGAGGATTGAGATTCCCAGGGCTTATCTCCTATGTAGCTCCTCCTGGGGGCGGAACCACCGATTATGCGGTAGAGATCTATTATGAAGCGATTCAGAAAGCAAGCTACACCTGTTATATCAATAAAGGAACTTACATGGATATGATGTATATGCCTGATGCCTTGAATGCGATCATTACGCTTATGGAAGCCGATCCCTCAAAGCTGAAGCACAGAAACGCATTTAATGTCACAGCGATGAGTGTGGAGCCTGAAGATTTTGCTTCCGCCATCCGTAAGCATATTCCGGATTTTAAGATGGATTATCAAGTAGATCCTGTAAGGCAGGCGATTGCGGATAGCTGGCCCAATTCGATCGATCCGACAGCAGCGATCGAGGAATGGGGATTTAAGGCCGAGTATAATTTGGAGAAGATGACAGAGCATATGCTGACTGAATTGAAGAAGAAATTAGCTCGTAGTGAGGTTAAGAATTGAATCGAATATAGATGGTTTAAATGAACAGATAAGACCGAGGGCGGTTTTCCCTCGGTCTTTTTACGCTGAAGCGCGCCCAGCAAGCCGTTAATTGCTAGTCGGTGCAAGTCCGACCTAGGTAAGAGCCAAGTCGCCTAGTAGCTGACGGGCAACTGGTGGAGGAATCCTAAGGTTGAAGCCCCGTGACAAAGTAACTCATTAGGAGTGCGAGCAAATCAGCAGACCGTAACATCAAGTGAATCCTGCCGCCTCGTTAAAAGAGACCATCGTAAGATGGACAAAGAGATGATGAGCCTGGTTCAGGTGGGCGAAATCCATGGAACGTGTGAAGAACTTGGAAAGCAGCACGGAGGAATCTCTCGGGGTATGGGGAACGGTATGTTGAGACAGTAGGTAACGGAACTGGGGAGACCCTCCTTTGCACCTTCCGCAAGGATGGTAAAGAGAATACCTATAAGCCAAAAGGTGAAATGGTGGACTGCAAAGAGGGAGTCGGAGGAGGTCATAGTACTTATGAACATGGAGACAACAAAACTCTATGGAGGGAAGGACCTCTACTTTGTTCACAAGTTGAAAGGGGGTAAGAGTGAGTGAATGCAAGAAAACTTGCTAACTACACCGATGTAAAAGCTCGACAACTCTGGACAACTTTATATCTTTGTGCCAAGGAAAGTCCAAAGCGAAGATTTCACGCCCTTTATGACAAAATCTATCGACCCGACATCCTTTATACGGCATGGGAAAGGGTTAAAACCAACGGGGGGAGTGGTGGAATTGATGGACAAACCATCAAAGAGATTGTAGAGGAATATGGAGAGAAACGATTCCTCAATGAAATCTATCTAACGCTAAAGCGAAAAGAATACCATCCACAACCCGTACGTAGAACGTACATTCCAAAAGCGGATGGGAAACAGAGACCGCTAGGGATCCCCACGATTAAGGACAGAGTGGTGCAAATGGCTACAAAGATGGTGATTGAGCCCATCTTTGAAGCCGATTTCAAAGACTGCTCTTATGGATTTAGACCTAAGCGAAATGCACACCAGGCGATCGCACAAATCCGAAAAGCCAGTAAGAAAGCCTATTGGGTAGTCGATGTGGACATCAAAGGATACTTTGACAACATCAACCAAGAAAAGCTGATGAAACTGGTGGAAATGCGTATTAGTGACCGACGCGTTCTAAAGTTAATCCGATTATGGTTAGAAGCAGGAGTCATGGAAGGTGATCAGTTCCATGAAACCACACTGGGGACACCGCAAGGTGGCGTAATCTCTCCCTTACTTGCCAATATTTACTTAAACTACATGGACACGATTTGGGAAAAGCAATTCGCTCATCTCGGAAAACTAATTCGTTATGCCGACGATTTCGTGATTATGTGCAGCAGCAAAGAAAAGGCGATAGAAAGCATTCGAGTGATTAAATCCATATTAGAAAAGCTAGAGCTTACGCTCAGTAAAGAAAAGTCCAAACTCGTAAATATTTGGGATAACAAAGAAGGTTTTGATTTCCTCGGTTTTCATCACCGCAAATTCCCTGTCCTAAATAAAGGGGGAAGTAAGATTTTCGTCCTTTCGCATATCCCAAGTAAGAAAGCCATGAAGAATATGCGACAAAAGATCAAAGAATACACATCACAGAGATTCAAACTTTTCATGCCACTGGAGGAAATGGTAATTGGACTAAACCAAAGACTAAAAGGCTTCAAGAATTATTACTTGGTGTCTCCTATAGCAAAGAAATGGTTGAATCGCATTGATTGGTATGTATTAGAACGACTCACCTTGTTTTGGAACAAGAAACGAAATAAGCGACATAAACATGCAAGAATGGGTGAAGTGATTACTTTGACAAAAGGGAAATTAGTGAAATTAGCGTCTTAGGAAACAACGAAAGCCAAAGAAAGAAGAACATCGGAAAGCCGTATGAGGGAAAACCTCACGTACGGTTTGATGAGGGGGAGCTGGAACGAGTAAGGCGACCCGAAGGTCGCCCGAAAGCTTCAGTTTTCTACTCTACATCATAGCTTATCTTTCATCACGTGATTGAAGGAAAATGGTTACAAATTTCAACAGCTGAAGCACAGAGATTAAAGCCGCTGCCACATAAGTTAAAGCCGCAGCGCCAAGCACCTTATTTACGCCTTCGCTTTCCCGGTCATAGATCATGCCGTTGCTGAGCATAAATTTCTTTGCCCGGCTGCTCGCATTAAATTCTACAGGCAAGGTAATCAATTGGAAGAGGACAACGGCAGAAAATAAGAAAATGCCTATCCCGATCATTGTTGATCCGAGAGAAGAAGAGATGCCAAGCAAGAAACCGATCAATATTAAATAAGGAGCGATACCGGAGCTTATATTGGCGATGGGGAAAATCGTATGTCTAAGCGCCAGCGCTCCATAGGCTTCTTTATGCTGAACGGCATGTCCGACTTCATGTGCTGCCACTGAGATTGCAGCGATTGAGCGCCCTAAATAAACGGGTTCGGATAAACGGACCACACGTTTGATCGGATCATAATGATCCGTCAATTGGCCAGGTACCATTTCAACAGGAACATTATATAAGCCATTCTGGTCCAAGATGCGACGAGCCACCTCTGCACCTGTAAGGCCTGAAGCGGAAGGCACTTGCGAATAACGGCTGAAATTACCCTGTACTTTGAATTGTGCCCATAGGGAAATGCCGAAGGCGATAAAGATGAGAATATCTATTGGGTGGAAAAACATCTCTCAATCCCCCTCCGTTTGATAACATGTTTCATTATGACTTATTTTACGTGCAAAAAACCATTTAGTTTCATCAACATGCAGGCTAAATGGTTTTTTAACAAAATTGACACATTTTAAATTCGATCAAGATATAGTTTCGTCACTTCCGTATATTCTCCCTTTTCAATCTCCTCAGGGGTGGCGCTTTCCTCAAGATCATCATCTTCCATGGCTGGAGCAAATTTTGGATCGTCCTGATCGTTCTTTTCTTGCCTCATAATATGAATGGATGCCTCCTTATCCTTCTTAGCATGTGGGTATAGTATTTACTACGGATCAGGTGAACATGTAGAATGAATTAGGTATGTTCGTCCGCAGTATAAAAATAATAAAGAGTGTATGAAGTTGTTTCAAAGGGGAGGTAAAGCAATGTCCGTAACTGTTGGAGAAGTGGTACCTGATTTTACTTTGATGGCAAGCAACGACAAAGAGGTATCGTTATCCGACTTCAGGGGAAAGAAAGTGGTGATTTTCTTCTATCCTAAGGATATGACACCGGGATGTACTACAGAGGCGTGCGATTTTAGAGATTATTATTCCAAATTGAAAGAATTGGGTGTTGAACTAATCGGCATCAGTCCTGATTCGATCAAATCCCACAACAAGTTTATCGATAAATATCAGCTTCCATTTTTGCTTTTATCTGATGCAGAGCATCAAGTTGCGGAGCTCTTTGGTGTTTGGAAACTGAAAAAGATGTTTGGCCGGGAATTTATGGGCGTTGAACGCTCCACTTTTCTGGTTGATGAGGATGGAAAACTCATTTATGAATGGCGAGGTGTAAAAGTGGAGGAGCATGCTGCCGAAGTATATCAATATATTCTGACAAATTTCCGAGGAAATAATCAATAGTTCGATATAGAGAGACTAAGGAGGAGAACAATTATGATTGTTGCATCATCTGCAGCTATAAGTGAAAGGCACCAGCAGCGTTTATCCGCCCTATTTCCACAGCATTCCTTTCTCTTTTGCAAAGATATCGGAGAGGTATTAGATTATCGGAATGAAGTGGAGATCTTGCTTACATATGGAGAGGATTTAACTGCAGAGGATATTGAAAAATTCCCTAGATTGAAATGGATTCAGGTTCTTAGCGCCGGAGTGGAGAGGCTGCCGTTTCAAGCGCTTGAGACGAGAAACATATGGGTCACGAATGCGCGCGGGATTCATCGTGTTCCTATGTCTGAATATACACTCGGATTGATGCTTCATCATGTACGCAGATTTGATACATTCTTCGCCAATCAGCAAAAGGCTGTATGGGATCGTTCCCCACGCGTAGATGAATTGGCCGGCAAAACCGTGGGCATTTTGGGAGCCGGAGCAATCGGCAGCGAGATCGCCCGCAAGGCCAAGATTTTTGATATGAAGGTGATCGGCCTAAGCCGTACGGGAGAGAGCCAAGCATACTATGATCAGCTCTTTGGCAAAGATCAGCTAGAGATTTTTTTGAATCAGAGCGATTTTGTAATTGTTATTCTACCTTTGACCCCAGAGACGAAAGGCTTCCTTGGCGAGAGAGAGCTGAAGATGATGAAGAAGGGCTCAGTGCTGATCAATATTGCGCGCGGGGCCGTTATAGAAGAGGAAGCCTTAATTAAGGCATTAAACGAGGAATGGATTGCAGCGGCTTATTTGGATGTCTTCATCGAAGAGCCGCTGCCGGAGACACATCCTTTTTGGAAACTGAAAAATTGTTGGATTACTCCGCACGTCTCTGGACGCTCCCCCCATTATATGAGCAGGGCATTGGAAATTTTTATAAGGAATTTACATCTCTTTCAAGAGGGAAATCATCGAGAGATGGAGAATATAATTGATCTTAACAGGGGTTATTAAATTGAACGGGGGGAAGAGGTTGAAGATCTATACCAAGTCAGGCGACAAAGGAGAAACCTCTCTAGTGTTTGGAGAACGTGTTCCTAAGAATGATCCGCGCGTAGAAGCCTACGGTACATGCGACGAGGCCAACAGCTTTATTGGCCTTGCCTTAAGTTGTTTGGATCAGGATGAAAAATGGCAGCAACTGCGGGAGACTTTTCATGTCATCCAGACGAAATTGTTCCATATCGGTTCGGAATTTGCTACACCTGCAGGCAAGAAGGTAAGTTGGCCGATCTTAGAAGAAGATGTACTTTTTTTGGAGCGCGAGATAGATCGCCTCAACGCTGAACTTTCAGAGCTGACCAACTTTATTCTGCCCGGCGGATCTCTTGCAGGTGCGGCCTTACATGTTGCAAGAACGGTCGTGCGACGAGCGGAAAGAGCCGCGATATCCATCTTGGAATCGGTTAATCCCATAACGATCAAATATCTTAATCGCCTCTCTGATTATTTGTTTGTAGCCGCCCGTTATGTAAACGCAAAAGATGGCAGATCTGAGTCCATATTGCATCAAGGGTGATACCAGACCCAAAAGATCATGTTCATGAACTGTTCGTTGTAAAATGCACTGCTCAAACAGCGATTTAAACCATACAGCAAGACTCCGGTTTTGAGCCGGAGTCATTTTTTATCAGCGCCCATTACTAGGTGTACAGTTCGGGTTTTTAACTTAAAACCGGTCATTGTAAGATAGTCCAAAGTCACTGATTCTATAATTTTTTCCATGTACGGTTCCACTTCCTTGTCGGATAGCTTCTCTCCGGTTTCTGCCATCTGTGGTTCTTGAGTTTTGAGCATTTAGAAATACAACATTGGAGGGAAAAAAAGTGAAAAAAATTTATATAAATATTCTCCTCGTTATTATCTCTATCTTGGCAGTAATCGTATTTTCAAAAGTAATAACGAATCAGGAAGTTGAAACGAACATGGGCGATGAACAAAATCTCATCACAATAGAGGACAAAGGAATTTCAATCAATATACCGATAAATAAAATTCCAGAAATAGAAAAATTTCTAGAAGGAGCAGTTGATAAAGAGGTTGAAATCCGTCGCATGAGGGGCATTATCTTAAAAACAACTGAATCGAAGTCATTCATTTTGCTGAGTTATGGTTGTGGCGCAAAAATGTGCGATACTCTGTTAATACAAAAACAAGGTGAAGAGATTCATACACTTCAATTGCCTTATGGTATTTTTCAAGACTATATTTTTTCACCGAGTGAAAATCATGTCTTATTCGTATACGGAATTGATGAAGGCTCTATAAATAGAAACTTTATTCGCGTAGTTCATTTAAATAAGATGCAGTTGGTCGAAAGTCAATCTAAAGAATGGTCAAAGGAATTTTTTGATGAACCTATTTGGCCAATCTTAGATTATAAGTGGACAGATAACCATACAATTTTAATTAAGATTCCCGACACTCGTTCTCCAGATCTGCCATTATTAGAGGAATGGTTTACATCAGAAAAGAAAAAAACGAAGGAAATTACTATAAAATTCTAGACATCCTTTAGGAAGCACAGTATTACAGAACAATTTATTTAGAATATTCGGAAAAAAACGAGGCTTAACCTTTTCAAAACTTTTTCACTTGCTTATAATAAGATTTAACGAAAATGTTTCTTAATCAAAGGAGAATATTTGTGGCAGAAAAATTATCACGAGTACCCACGAAGAGAATCTTAGAAGGACTACAATCGTTATACCCGGATGCTCACTGTGAGCTAAACTTTGAAACCCCTTTTCAACTTTTGATTGCAACCATACTTTCTGCGCAATGCACCGATGCCAAGGTGAATCAAGTTACCCGTGACTTGTTTAGAAAATACCCGACTCCTTTCGACTTTCTCACTTTAAGCCAAGAGGAACTGGAACAGGAGATTAAGTCGATCGGGTTATATAAAAGCAAAAGCAAAAATATTTTAGAGACCTGCCGAATTTTATGTGAAAAATATAACGGCGAAGTGCCCCAGACACGTGAAGAGTTGGAGGCACTGCCGGGCGTGGGACGGAAAACCGCCAATGTAGTATTATCCAATGCCTTTGGTATACCCGCGATTGCAGTAGATACGCATGTATTTCGGGTAAGCAACCGGCTTGGACTGGCGGAAAGCGACCAAGTTTATGAAACAGAACAACAATTGATGAAAAGAATTCCCAAAAAGCAGTGGTCAGATGCACATCATTGGTTAATCTGGCACGGCAGAAGGATCTGTCATGCTCGTTCCCCTAGATGTAGCGAATGTATTCTAAGACCGTTATGTAAATATGCCAAGAGGGAGGGTGTTAAATGAAATTAATGGTTTGTATTTGTCAGAATAAGTATGTAAACGAAGTGGTGCAAACGCTGAATCAGAATGGATATCGCTCAACCAAGTTGGCTAGTACAGGCGGTTTTTTAAAAAAAGGAAATACTACCTTGCTGATCGGGATAAATAATGAGGGGAAAGAGAATGTAATGAAATTAATACAAGAGGCTTGCGAGCGTGAAGATCAACGAAAGACAACCTCTAATAAAACGGACCAGAAACAGGGACGGATCACCATTTTTGTTGTTGATGCCAATTCAGGTAACCCGCATACTTGATATTGACAATGACAAGAGGAAAGGAATAGACTATAATTAATAATATTAATAGTATATCTTAAATAATAGTTATTCTAATTTGGAAAGAGGGTGAGCGTCATGATTGCCCGTGAAATCGAAAAGGCAGTTGAAAAACTTAAAAGTACCGGGGTCCGCATGACACCGCAAAGGTATGCGATTTTGGCCTATTTATTAGATTCTAACTGTCATCCTTCTGCAGATGAGATTTATAAAGCGCTCGGCGATCGTTTTCCAAACATGAGCGTTGCAACGATATATAATAATTTAAAGCTGTTTAAAGATGCAGGTTTGGTTCGGGAGTTAACCTTCGGGGACGCGGCAAGCCGCTTTGACGCCAAGATGCATGACCACTATCACATCACTTGTACGGTATGCGGAAAAATTGAAGACTTTGAATACCCGCAACTGTTTGAAGTGGAGAAGACCGCGGCCGCTAAGACTGGTTTTATTCCTTCAACGCACCGTATGGAAGTATATGGAGTATGTCCAGAATGTCAATCTAAAGCTTCTCATTAAGGAAATGGGAAGTTTTCTTTTTTGGTAAAATATTTTTTCCCAATTTTCCTCCGTTTTACTATATGATGAGTATAGGGAGGAGAAGGATAAATGGAGTTTAATGTCGGTACAGAATTTAGACCCCGCAAGAAGAAGAGGTCAAACGGGTTTATAAAATTTCTGCTCATGTTGTTCATTGCTTCCGTAATCAGCTTAGGAATCTTTTATTATTTGCATTATCTTGAACAAAAGCCGAATATGGAGAAAGCGACACCGTATCAAGGAATCACAAATCCCACATGGATCGATGGCCAATTGTGGCAAGGTACTCCCGTCAAAATAGAGAATGGTGAGGTTTACCTTCCATTTTCATTGATCAAGTCTGAGATTGATCCTGCTATTTTTTGGGATGAATCTGTGCAAAGCGTTTTAATTACGACGAAAGATAAAGTATTGAGGTTTCCAAATCAGCAGCTACAAGCCTTTATCAACGAAAAACCTTTTCAATTAACGATGCCGGTATTAAAAGCTGAGGACGAAATCTATATCCCTTATGAGCCGCTTAAAAAATTATACCCGATTGAAATTACCTATTATGAGAATTATCAGGTAACGGTGATCGATCATCAGGGTACTGCCATACAGGAGGGTAAGGTAATAAAACAGGAGGAAGAAGAAAGGCAAGTCAGAGCGATACGTTCCGGATCATCGATAAAAGAGCCAATTCTTCAGGAGATAGCGGCAGGTGATACCGTTCGGATTCTGGATGAGCAGGACGGCTGGTATCGCGTCTTATCCAGTACAGGAATCGTGGGCTTTATGGAAAAAGCTCATGTTGCCTTGGGAACGATTACGATATTGGATAAGCACATCGAACAGAAAGAGTATACTCCTTGGAATCCAGTAGGCGAGAAGATCAATTTGACTTGGGAGCATGTTGTCAGCAAAAATCCTGACACGAGCAATATTCCAGCGTTAAAAGGACTCAATGTCATCTCTCCGACCTGGTTTGAAATCGCTGATGAAAACGGAACAATCTTAAATAAAGCCGATGCCCGGTATGTAAAGTGGGCCCACCAACGCGGATATCAGGTATGGGCACTGATTTCGAATGGCTTTAATCCGGATCGGACTCATCAATTTTTATCTGACTATAACACCCGTCAAAGCATTATTAGGCAGATGATTGAATTTGCCCATCTCTATGATTTAGATGGATTTAATATTGATTTTGAAAATGTGTATCTCAAGGATAAAGAATTATTGGTTCAATTTATCCGCGAATTAACCCCTTATCTTCATGAGCAAGATCTGGTAGTCAGCATTGATGTTACCGTAAAATCAACAAGTGAGAATTGGTCGATGTTCTATGACCGTAAAGCGATAGGGGAAGTTGTAGATTATATGATGGTGATGGCCTATGATGAACATCCTGCTGGCAGTTCAAAAGCGGGATCGGTTGCTTCATTGCCATGGGTTGAAAAAGGGTTGCAAGGAATCTTGGAAGAGGTTCCAGCCCATAAAGTTCTTCTTGGAGTTCCTTACTATACAAGGCTTTGGACCGAAAGTAAAGATTCGTCAGGCAAGACTAAGGTAACGCAAAAAGCTTATTCGATGCCAGCGATAAAAAAATGGCTTGCAGAACGAGGCGTAACTCCCGTCTATGATGAAACAACAGGTCAAAATTATGTGGAGTACGTCGATCAAAAAGAAGGACTCACATATAAGATTTGGTTAGAAGATGAACAATCGATGAAAAAGAGAGCAGAGTTAGTAAAGAAATACAATCTGGCAGGAATCGCTTCCTGGCGAAGAGGCTTTGAATCCGAAGAGATTTGGCAAGTGATCGTGGATACATTTACAAAGAGACCATGATAAAGATTAAAGGAGAGGAACTCCTGAGTAACGAGTTGACTCTCCTTTTTTTCGCCGACAAAATTTCTAAGTTTTCTGAGACAAAAATGGCAGATAAATTGTTGTTTTCTCTGTACTAGCGTCTTTCGCGTTGCGCATCACACAATTACTAACATTGTGAGCCACTTCATGTTGCAATGCCAAAATCAGACTAACGTGAATTTCCATTATCTCGATAAATGCTCTTTTTAGGACTGGTTTGTAGTTGCCTTGGAAGGGTCTAGCGTTAATTTTTGTTTACAAAACATACATTCATCATTTTTGCCCAGCATTTTTGTATTTTTTCCGCATGTAGGACACTTGATCAACACAGCCCGAGCCGAAAGCATGCCGATCCAAAAATATCCTGAACCGCCCACAATAACAACCAAAAAACCAAGGACCATCAATATCGACATCAAGATTGGCATGTTTCTAGCCAAGATGGCCAAATACATGATGAGAATTCCTGCAACCGTCAATATCATTGCATAGGTTCTTAATTTATTTAATTTGCCTGAAAACATGGATCATGGATCTCCTTTATCATTTCGATCTGATATGGTTAAACTAAGCTTATTCTATCGAATGGAATCTGCCGATGCAATCTTTTTGGAAATGTTTAATGCCTCTCTTCACAGATTGAGTTTTTTACAGATGTACATGCTTGACGCATTCATAAAGGCAGATAAAAAAACTTGAAAAAAGAATTAATTCCCTGTTGACTCTTGTCGCATGATGATGTTATATTAATAAACGTCGCCGCTGCGGTGGCGAAGAAAAAGATGAGGTTCCTTGAAAACTAAACAGTAGATAAGCCAAGCGTAATTGAAAGACCCCGTCTTTCAACCATGATGATCAATGAGCTTATTCAAACGAATCTATATACATTTTTATGCCCTCGTGATGTTGCTCGA